>Ga0315294_10000361_pt1 | contig 49437 bp, 46 predicted proteins | sample YL17G13_40_MG_FD_203626 | JGI IMG/M metagenome (GOLD analysis project Ga0315294, IMG submission 203626) | Sediment microbial communities from Yellowstone Lake, YNP, Wyoming, USA - YL17G13_40 | ecosystem: Environmental > Aquatic > Freshwater > Lake > Sediment | place: USA: Wyoming | collected... | reverse complement strand
CCTGATCCAGAACAATACGGTTTGCAAAACCTCCAGCCTGTGTAGCGGGGTCGCCCTTCGCGACTGCCAGGGAACCATCGAGGGCAATGCCATCGTCGACAACCGATGCGCGGGTCTGGTTGGATGCAGCGGTTTAGTCCACAACAATTACATCTCCGGTAACTCGACTGGATTGGCTAATTGCAATGGGATAATCCAGAACAACACCATCAGCAACAACAGGGAAGGGATATATAGAGGCGACGAGGCCATAATCCGCAATAACGTCATCACCGGCAACTGGGCTGGCGGCCTCATTTATTGTCATGGAGAAATCCGAAATAACCTCATCGCCGGCAACTCCTCCGCCCTCGGCGGCGGACTTAGTATGTGTGGCGGCATCATCGAGAACAATACCATCGTCCACAATTCAGCCTCTCGCGGCGGCGCGTTCTATTGCAGCGGCGGCACGATCCGGAACTGCATCATCTGGGGAAATACGGCCACAGAAGGTGCTCAGCTCTATAAATCGAGTCAACCTTCTTATTCCTGCGTTCAGGATTGGGCCGAAGGTGGAACTGGCAACATCTGTGCAGACCCTCTTTTCACCGACCCAAACAATAATGACTACCATCTCAAATCCCGAGCAGGCAGATATGAACCCACCACTAAAACATGGGTTAAAGATAATATTACAAGTCCTTGTATTGATGCAGGAGATCCACTAATCCCAATTATGTATGAGCCATTTCCTAACGGCGGGATAATAAATATGGGCGCTTATGGTGGAACAGCCGAAGCAAGCAAATCATATTTCGGTGAGCCGGTCTGCGAAACCATTGTTGCAGGAGACATAAACGGCGATTGTAAAGTGGACTTAAAGGACTTTGCCCTTATTGCCTTCCATTGGCTCGAAGAATATTAAAAATCGAAATTACTTTTTGAATTTTGATATTTTTCCATATCCTTTGTGCCTCTGTGGTAAAAGTAAGTGCCCTTACGCTGGCTGGAGGAACGTTAGGATATAGGGTTCAGGGGATAGGGGAGAATTTCTGATTTTCGATTCTGCCACACGGACGGCAGACGAGAGTCGATTTGGTAAATCCACCGTAGGCGGATAAAGGCGCCACGGCCTCCTCTGGACCGTGGCACCTTACCCTATACACAACTACTCATAAAGGTGTGTGGCCTCTGTTTCTTCAACAGGCCGTGTAAGCTGGTCTGTGTTCATAATAACCTTGAAGCGGATGTCTCCGGGTTTTAAGGCTGTGACAACCACATTCCAGGTCGCCTTAGCCCTTGGCGAAAGAGTCGCCAGCGGTGCAAAGGTTACATTGCTGCCCTCTAATGTGCCGACAGTTGGACCGCTTGACGAAGCGTATCGTTCGCTCTCTTCCAGCGTGCAGGCAATACGAATATTCGTGCTGGGGGCCGAACCCTGGTTTGTTACCGTAATCACGTATGTCGTCTGGTTCTTTACCTGGACGGGGTCATCGACGTCGCCGACTTCCAGCAGCACTCCCGCGATTCCGGCCACCGAGGTCTTCGCCGAAACAGTTACGCTTTCTGTACAGTAGGCAGATGCAGTTATGCTGTTAGCCAGCTCGCCACCTCTGGTTGGCATATAAGATACGCGGACATTTTTGGAAGCACCGGCTGCAATTGTGCCGAGCTGCCAGATTAACCGCGAGCCGGAAAGTTTCGCACCCGTCGTTGCCCTTATTGAGGTTACCGCCGAGGGTATAGCATTTTCTATAACAGTATTTTTCGCCGGTCCATCTCCCTTGTTGTTAATCGTTATCTCGTAGGCAATAGGCCGACCCAGATAATGCTTTTCAGGAATAGTCTGGCTGATTGCCAGCACCGGCTGGCCCACAACCATCGTAACTGCCGCCGATGCAGCTTTTATACCTACCGGTGAGCTGGCTACCGCCTGGCAAACGTATTTGCCGGCCTTGGCGGCCTTTAGTTCCGCCGAGAATTGCCGTGATTGCCCCGGCGTCAATGTGCCCACATCAAATACAATCTCGCTCTTGCCGTCGGATGTCTGCAGTCCTGCAGGAAGGGTATCTACGAGTTTGACGTTCAGGACATCGCCTGTTCCCGAGTTAGCCACCGCGAATTTTACTGGAATCGGGTCGCAGATTACAATCTCGGTCGGCGCAATTATCAACAGTTCCAGCTTCGGCTGGATGACCTTCACAGTGGTGCAGGCGGGAATGACCTGTGTGACAACGTTTGTGCAGTGTTTAAGAAAACCGCCCTCAGTAGCCTCGCCGGAAATCGTAATTTGCTTGCTGGCCCTTGGCTCAAGCAAATCCACCTCCCACACAAGCTGCTTTACCAGATTTTTCGCTGTTGGAATGGAGTTTATGAGCCGGAAACTTTCCGGAATGTCTTCAGTTATCATAACACCGTTTAGCGTCATATCCGTCAGGTTTGTGAATTTAATAAAGTAGTCGAAAGGCTTATTCGGCTCAACTTGCTCCGGCATGGTTTTGTCCAGCCGTATAATTCCGCACTCCGCGCACGGGTATATCCTCGAGACGACATATGAGCTGCCTTCACCGGCCGCCTTGACAGCGGCAGTAACCGGTTCTATGGTCGGCCTTATGGGAGCAGGTCTCTGTATAGGAGGCGGTCCCACCCACAGCATAGGTGCTGATGGTGCTGCAATTGTAGCTGGAGCGTCCCTGCCGGCAACAAACCTTTCAGCGCCTGGCGGTTCTGCTCCGCCCCTGGCGGACCACTGGTCACACCAGCTCCGGCAGCTTAACGACCCACATAAGATAAACACCAATAAAAGAGACCCGATAATCCGTGATTTGTTCATTGTATATCTTCCTTCGATTACAATCCACAGTTCAAAATGCAAAGTGCAAAATAGAGGAAGGGCTATTCCACACTTTTACATTTTGCGTTTTTAATTTTTAATCAAGGTTTGCACCTGCACCGTGCATTCCGGATGATATATCGGAACTGACTTCGGCCAAGTTAACCAAAAAAGAAAGGGCTTTTTGCTCCCGTGATAATTTCCACCTGTCACAGCCGACTTTTCCGGACGTTGGTAATATCACTTTTATCTAATTGCCACTCATACTTGCCTTTAATAACACCGGTATCGTCTCTTTGCCTGATAGACCCAGGAGTCAACCTATCCGCCTTTGGCGAAATAAGATTCTGCATAAAAACAAAGGTGGTGAAGTTTTGACATTATGATGTTATAATGCTATAATGTTAGTAGTGAGGTGATAGTATGAAAACCGACACCAAAAGAACAACAATCTATTTAGATGGCAGTCTCCATCGCGCCCTGCGAATCAAGGCGGCGGAAACTGACCACTCGATATCTGACCTGATTGGGGAAGCAATCAGGTTATCGCTGGCTGAAGATGAGATTGACCTTGCGGCCCTTAAGAAGCGAAGAAGAGAGCCAAGCATCGCATTTGAGGATGTTCTGAAAGAGCTTCGCAAAAATGGCAAGATATAAAATCACCATCAAGAGGTCAGCAGCCAAAGAGCTTAACGACATTCCCAAAAAAGACCTGGGCAGAATCACCAAACGCATCCAGGCCCTTGCTGACAATCCCAGACCGCCCGGCTCAGAGAAACTTTCAGCTCAGGAATGCCACCGTATCCGACAAGGAGATTACCGAGTGGTCTATTCTATCGACGACAGGAGCTTTATCGTCGATATCTTCAAAATCGGCCACAGGCGGGAAATATACAAAAGATAATTACCCTAACCGCGGGGCACGCGAAGAACGAAGGGAAGATTGGTTAATCGGTAAGCGGTTAATTGGCGAGTAGTTAATTGGTTAAATCCCGATAAGTGGGGACACACATACGAATTATCAGAAATCGTAGAATGGGCCTTGGCCTACTGATAAGGCCCTGTTACATAAACCACGAAGCGATTTTCAGGAGTAGATGCTGCTTGAGGTCTCTGGCGTAAGCCGTTGCTCGCATTGTCGCCTTTATGGCTTTGACTACACCATTGCCGCCCGCGGAGGGCAACAGCGTGTTTGAGATGTTCTCGGTCTCGCTAATCTCGTACTCGTAACCTCTTATTACCGCAAGGGGGATGCCGGCGCCGGTCTGGCCAAATAAAAGAGCCGATGCGCTTGTCAACTCGTTAGCGACTAAATCCATTCCGCCGAACTTCGGCCTGCCGAATAAATCCTTCTGGCCAAACATCTTTGATACCGGGGAGATTCCCGATGAACCCACTGCGAAGTCCATCGTCCCAAACGGTATCATTTCGGTATCGGCCAGAATAACCACAAGTTTCCTGCCTGTTAGTTTCTGTAAATCCTCTCTGATACGCTTTGCCGACTCGTCCGGGTCCTGGGGCAATAAGCTGACGACACCCTTTTCGTGATTTGAGCCGTCGATACCGGCATCGCAGGTGTGGATTCGGCTGTCTTTGCCTCTCGTTATACAGAGGGCCTGCTCATGTTCGACAAGCTCCCTGCTGCATTGAGCATCCTTTGAGGCGTTTATGATGTGCTGCTGGATAAGACCTTTTAGGGGAATGATTGCGAGGATTTCATGACCTTCGTCGAAAATCATTTGCAGCCATTTTGCGTCCTTGCCCGTCTTTTGCGATATGGCTAAGGCCTTTTTGCCGGGCACAACATCGGACATTTTTCTTGTTCGCCCGACGGCTTTGGAGACGATTTTACTTGTCAGAACGAGGATATCATTATCTCGCAGGCCGCCGATTTCACGGTCTGCCGCCAGCCGGATTATCTGTGCCAAGTTGTCCCCCTGCTTGATTTCCGGTATGGTCTGCAGTCCCAGGACTTCTATCTTTTTCATTGTCACGTCCATCGAGAATTGAAAGTTCTTTAAGCGTCTTTTCGGAAAACCCTCTCACGCGAACATCATCGCCAAAAAGCTTTGCCTCAACACAACGCAGCCCAAAACTCGCAGCCAGTTCCGCCATCGGTTTGGCTATATCGGCGCTGCCGAGCTTTCCGAGTATTTTCGGTGCGATATAAACGCAGATTTCATCGGCAAGCTGCTCTTTTATAAACGAAGCTATTACTGTTGGTCCGCCCTCGACAAGCAATTGCCAGATGCCGCGTTTACGCAGCTCGTCGAGCAGAAAATATAGATTGGACCGGCCTTGTATCTGGGGATAAGCGAGCACTTCAGCACCCTTTTCGGTAATCGCCTGTACAACCTGCGGATTCGCCTGCACGGAGGATTCACCTGCAAGAATTAGAACGGGACTATCTTTAGCAGTCCCAAGAAGCTTGCATTCCAGAGGAACACGCAGGTAGCTATCCAGAACGATTCTTATTACTTTTTTTCCTTTGCTCGGGCGCGGCATCAATAGCGGGTCATCAGCTATCACTGTATTTATGCCCACCAGTACCACTCCAGCCCTTCGGCGCAGCCGCTGCACGTCACTTCTGCTTAGTTTGTTGGAAATCCACCTTTCCTCATCGCCTTTCTGTGCCCATGCAAGTTTGCCGTCGATGCTCTGTGCCCACTTCAATATCACCCAGCAATTGCCCGTAGCGGCAAATTTGATAAAAGGAGCATTGAGTAGTTTTGCCTCCATCTCGCATAGTCCGGTCTCTACGTGGATTCCTGCATTTCGCAATTGCTCGATGCTTTTGCCGTTGGCGTGCTCTGAGGGGTCAATTGTCGCGACAAAAACTTTCGCCAATCCTGCGGCGATTATCGCTTCAGTGCAAGGCCCGGTTTTACCCTGGTGGCAGCACGGCTCAAGCGTAACATACATCTCAGCCCCGCGCGGATTGACACCGAGTGTCTTGCAATCCTCCAGTGCATTTATCTCTGCGTGGGGACCGCCAAACTTCTTGTGCCAGCCCTTGCCAACAATCTGGTTGCCCTTAACAATGATGCAGCCGACCGCGGGATTCGGCTCAACCGACCCTATCCCGTGCAGGGCCAGCTTCAGAGCCATTTGCATGTATTTAACACTGACTGACACTGACTTTAACACTAACTTACACGGACTTTAATAATTTCGATTTTCGTTGAATGTGCTTCTTCCTATCGTTTGTATAAATGATACGCTTTATGTCAACACCATTCGAGCTAAAATTGATAAGAAAACCTAACTGGTATTCACTATTTCGCAGATAACTATAAAGCTGATCTATTGCTATTTGAGGTGTTTTCTCCAACGTCTTCAATTCAACAATTATCTTGTTCTCAACTACAAAGTCAGGTTGATAGGATGCAATTGCTTTTTTGGTCTTCGGGGAATATATTCTAACTGGTTTTTCCCTTTCATAATGTATTTTTCGCAGGGCAAGCTCCTCGGCAAAAGCCCTTTGATATAATACTTCTTTGTGTCCTAATCCGTAGTTTTTCTTTACCTCGATTGCGGCACCACGGATTTCGTAGCTTAATCCTTTATATAACAAATTCACCTGCTTTTTAACCGCGTTATTCATATTGTAGTCAGTGCCAGTCCGTGTTTCCGTCAGTGTCAGTCTGTGTTTATCATCTGTAAAAATTCCTGCTCGCTTATCACCTTAACCCCCAGTTTCAGCGCCTTGTCAAGTTTACTTCCGGCATCCCTGCCTGCCAATACAAAATCTGTTTTCTTACTGACACTTGAAGATGCCTTTCCGCCTGCCTGCCTGATTGCCTGCTCGACCTGCGGGCGCGTGAAATTCTCCAGTTCGCCCGTAACAACTATTGTCCTGCCAGCCAATTTGCCTTTCGCTTTGACCTTTTGCGGCGGTTGCGGCTTAACGCCTGCCGCCAAAAGCCCCTTTATGACGGCGGCATTTCTTTCGTTGCGGAAATACTCATAGACGCTTTCGGCAACCTTTGGCCCTATCTGGTCAATCGCCTGGAGTTTATCCTGGTCCGCAGCCATAATGGCATCGAGAGAGCCGAAGTAGTCAGCTAAAATTTGTGCCGATTGGCCTCCGATGTGGCGGATACCGAGAGCAGCAATGAACCGCCACAATGGCCGGGTTTTGCTCTTTTCTATCCCTTCTATCACATTGGAGGCGCTTTTATCAGCCATACGTTCCAACTCAAGCAGGTCCGACATCTTTAGTTTATACAGGTCCGCAAAATTCTCCACCAGCCCCGCTTCAACTAATTGCTCAATCAAGGCAGGTCCGAGATTTTCAATATCCATCTGGTCTCTGCCCGCAAAATATCGCAGACGCTCCTTCAATTGACCGAAGCAGTCCGGATTGAGACATCGAATATAAACGCCATTCTGGTCTTTGGCAACCGCAGAGCCGCAATTCGGACACTTCTTTGGCAGCTTAAAGGGCAACGTGCCGGCAGGTCTTTGCTCTTTTATCACTTCCACCACCTGTGGTATTATCTCGCCCGCCTTTTCAATCATAACCGTATCGCCGCAGCGGACATCGAGCCGATTCAATTCATCAAAGTTGTGCAGGCTTGCTCGCTTAACGGTTGTGCCTGCCAGCAGCACCGGCGTCAAATTGGCAACCGGCGTAAGGATGCCGGTCTTGCCTACCTGGACATCGATTGACTCGACGACTGTTTGGGCCTGCTCTGCTGCAAATTTATATGATATGCACCACCGCGGCGCCCTGCCCGTCGCACCGAGGGCTTCCCGCTGCTCAAAGCGGTTAATCTTTATTACCATTCCGTCAATCTGATAATCCAGTTTCGACCGTTTTTCGTCCCAGCCGGCACAAATATCTATCACTTCATTTATATCTTTTGCCTTTTCGATGTTAGGATTAACAGGCAGCCCCAGTTGCTTAAATTTCTGTAATGTCCGGTAGTGGTCTTCAGCGAGCGGCTCGGAAAGCTCGCCGGTCGCGTAGGCGAAAAAAGATAACTTCCTCTGGGCAGTGGTTTTTGCATCCAGCAGTTTCAGAGAACCCGCCGCAGCATTTCGCGGATTCGCAAAGACCGGCTCACCGGCATCTTCACGAATTTTGTTTAGCCCGACAAATGCCTTTGTAGGCATATAGACTTCGCCGCGAACTTCGAGCACATCAGGAATTTTTTTGGTGCCCAAAAGCATAAGTGGAACGGCTTTTATTGTCCGCACGTTCGTGGTAACGTCATCGCCTGCTTCTCCATCACCGCGGGTCGCCGCTGTAACCAGTTTGCCTCTTTCGTAGCGTAAGCTTATCGCAAGACCGTCGATTTTCAGCTCTACCACGTAATCATAATCGCTGCTGCCAAGCCCTTTGCGCACCCTCTCATCAAATGCCTTTAGTTCCTCGGCGCTATACGTGTTGTCGATACTGAGCATCGGCACCACATGTCTTACAGTGGCAAAACCTTCGAGAGGAACGCCGGCCACCCGCTGAGTAGGTGAATCGGGCGTTATAAACTGCGGGTTTGCCTGCTCCAATGCCTTTAGCTCGGCAAAGAGTGCATCGTATTGCCGGTCACTGATTTTCGGCTGATTGAGCACGTAATAGAGATGGTCGTGCCTTCGAATTTCACCCCGCAACTGCTCAATTCGTTTCTTTGCATCCTGTGCCATAGCAACCTAATTTATATGCTGCTTTGCCATACTTTGCAATAGCTTGGTTTAGCGTAAATAGGAGGAGTCAAAATTTGAAGTCTGGAATTTGGAATTCTTCCGGGCGGGCCTTGTTGGGTTACTTCGTCGGACGGCCGGGACGGATACTACGGGGCCCGTACTATCAGAATCATGATAATACTGAACAGATAAAGGAGGACGAATGCCGCGGCGATAATGGTGGCGATAATCGCAAGGACCTTGCGGCGGTCATAAACAATTCCCAGTATGCCAAGCACCAGGGCGGCAGGAAACGAGAACATTGTCAGCAATCCTCCAAGGATTGCGAGGGGACTGCCTCACCCAGGGTGAATAAATGTAAGACAAACAAACGTTGCGATAGGTATGACGATAAAAATGGCTGCTATTTTACCAAATCGCATTTTGAACCTTTCCAAATCGCCGGAGCTTAATAACCCGCCATAAAATGGCGGGCTAAATATAACAGATAAGATTATATCGGCCTTTGCCGTTCGTGTCAATTAAAATATCAGCAATTTTTAATTATTGCGGGGTTTTCAGATACCGTGTATGGCCCACAGCTCGCGTTACACCGATGCGGTCGAAATAATCCAGAAGCGGAATGGCGAATTTCCTGCTGGTATCGAGAAGATATTTGAACTTCACGCTTTCCAGCTTGCCTTCTTTGTTGATAAAGGCAACCAAAATCTGGCGGGCTTGCTCGACGGCGTCACCGTGAAAAAACAAATCCTTCTCCACCTGGACAATACGTCCCTGCTCAATCAGTATCCGCAGGATTTTCTCTACCTGCTCTGCGGGAACGTCGGTATATTCAATAACTTCCTGACGCTGAGGCGGATTGAATCGCCGACCCTTAAAAAGCGAGTCGATGCTTTCCAGCAATTTCTGTTCGTCCTCACTGAACGTTTCCCGATGTTCAGGCAAGGCCAGACGTTGCTTTCTTTCTACAAGTTTGCCCTGCGAAACTAATAGTTTGATAAGACCATCGAAAACATCCTTTCTCATTTTGGATGCCTCATGAAATTGCTCGATACTCATGCCGGGGCTTTCGGGCCTGCTGCGGTGAAATTCACCGACAACATCAAGCAGCCCTTTCTGGATATTGACTGCCGAATCACTATGAATATACAGCTTCGGACTTATTTCGATAACTTTCCCCTCGCGGACAAGCTGGGCAAGTATTTTCTTCAATGGTCCCGGCAGCAGCTTGGTGCGAAGTGAAAGCTCGGTTTCATTGGCAGCAAAGGATTGTGCGGTTTTTATACAATACTCGACAAAATCCTTCTCGACAGGCACCGCCTTTGCCCGCTCTTTGGCATCCTGGAGCATCTGGGGAAGGTTACGTCGCAGCTTATTCGGAATTGCTTCTATAATCATCCCACCGCCGACCGTCCGGACGGGTGAAAGAGACCGCACTATGAAGCGGTCGGCTGGTCCGGCGACAACCAGCTCACTTAGTCCGACCTGAACAAGGCATTCCTCGCCGCCGGTAACGCTGTTTTCCTCCAGCAGGTATAGTGTCGCGACAACTTCGCTTGTGCCGGTATGAAATTTTATTTCGGCGCCGTTTTTGAGGCGAATTCTATTATGAGGGAGCACTTGAAGCTTACAGAGATACCACTGCTGCGGCCGGAAGTATTCCCCGACCGAAACCACATTGCCTCGCGTAATGGTTTTGTAGTCCCACTGGGGGACATTGAGCGCAGCGCACTGTCCGACCATAGCGCTGTCGCTGTTTCGTTTATAGACCTGTATGGTTTTTATCCGGCCTTTGGTCCCAGACGGGAAAATGACGACCTCATCACCGATTTTAGCCAAACCCGAAACCGGAATACCTGCAACTACCGTGCCGTAGCCCTTAATGGAGAACGCCCGCTCTACGGGGAGCCGAAATACACCATCCGTTCTTTTCGGCTTGATGGTGTCCACAAGCTTCTTGAGGGCATCGTAAAAGGCATCGAAGCCCTGGCCCGTGATGTTCGACACGCCAATAATGGTCGCACCCTCCAGAAATGTGCCGGCAAGAAAATCTCTGACCTCGGTAGTAACCGTTTGCAGACGCTCCGGTCCTATGCAATCTACCTTCGTCAAGGCCACGATGCCATACCTGACTCCGAGCAGTGTCAGGATATCAAGATGCTCCCGCGTCTGCGGCATTACACCATCATCGGCGGCAATTACGAAAATGACTCCATCAATACCGGTTGCACCAGCAACCATTGTCTTTATGAAATTCTCGTGGCCGGGAACATCAACAATGCCGACCTCAATATCGGAAATTATGCACGGTGCAAATCCAAGCTCGATGGACATTCCGCGCTCTTTTTCCTCTTTGAGCCGGTCTGTGTCGCATCCGGTGAGGCATTTTACCAGCGCTGTTTTGCCGTGGTCTATATGCCCGGCAGTGCCCAGCGTGATGTTGGTTTGCACTGTGCCCATAGGCCTTACTCTCCCCGGCCAAGAATCTCAAGTAGCGCCTTTACAACCACCTCGGCATCCCCCTTGCACAGCGTCCTGGGGTCGATGAGGACCCGGTCATTCTGGATGCGCGTAAAAATCGGCGGATTGTATCCCCGAAGCTGCCTGGCAAGCGATTCTGCGCTGATTTTTTCCGGCTGCACCGCCACCAGCATTGTCGCCAGGTTCTGGGTGGGTAAGGAGCCGCTGCCTGTCTGTGAAAAACCAGAAACCGTTTCAGCAACCGCGTTGGAAATGCTCTTATTGAGCTGCTGGACTATGTGTTCTGCTTCACCCGTAATCTCACCCAAACTACGCGTAAGCATCTGTAAGGTCGGGACCTCACGAAGGGCAATCGCTTCATCTAAAAAAAGCTTCAACGTAGCTTCCAGCGTCGCAAGAGTAAGCTTTCCCACGCGGACGATTCTGAAAAACTGATTCTTACGTATCGCGTTTACGAGCTTTGCCTTGCCGAGAATAATCCCTCCCTGAGAAGCACCTATCAGCTTATCGGCGCTTGAGGTAACAATGTCAGCCCCTTTGCTGACAGATTCGATTAAAGTCGGCTCAGGCTCAAATCCAAAACGGGAAAAATCTATAAGCGCCCCCGACCCAACATCGTCTATCATAACCAGCCCGTGCGTATGTGCTATCTCGACAAGCTCGTCAAGAGGCACTTCGGAGGAAAAACCGACAACCTTGTAGTTGCTCGGATGCACTCGCATAATTGCCGCGGTATTTTCGGTAATGGCATTGACGTAGTCATAAGGGTGCGTCTTATTGGTAGTCCCTACCTCAACAAGTTTAGCCCCGCTAAAAGCCATAACGTCCGGCAGGCGAAATGAGCCGCCGATTTCAACGAGCTGGCCGCGAGAAACTATAACTTCTTTGCCTTTCGCAATGGTGTTTAGCACAATAGCCGTAGCAGCAGCATTATTGTTGACGACCGTTGCCGCCTCGGCACCGGTCAGTTGTTTTAGCAGCCACTCAATCTGCTCATCTCGTTTTGAACGTTCGCCGGTTTCGACGTCCAGTTGCAGCAGTGAATATCCCGATAACTCTTCCCGAATCTGGCGAATCGCCTGCGGAGCAAGGACTGCCCTGCCAAGCCCGGTATGCAAAATGATTCCTGTCGCATTAACAGCTTTGCGATAGTGCGGCTCGATAATCATCTTCAGCCGTGCCCTGACGCCGGCCATCACCTCCTGACGAATCGTCTCCTCATCCATTTTGGGTGCACTTTTGGCAATAAGAATTTTTCGAACTTCCTCAACCGCCTCGCGGACCAAATTGACCATCGCCCTTCTGCTGATTTTGGCAATGTAGCTTTCCAGCTCCGGCTCTTTTAGAAGAGTATCTACTGAAGGTAATTTCCGCAATCCACCCGCAGCAGATTTGTTTTGGCTTTCCATAAGTTACTCCAAGACTTACCGTTTTCCTGATAAACTAAGAAATACAATACAACATTTCCCCTTTGCCGCGTCAGCGAATACCTAAGCGTCCCTCCATTATATGCTATGTCAGCATAGAAGTATAATTCAACCTCGGTGTATTATCCGCCGTAACGGAAGAGACTTTATGCTGAATTTACCGGCTTGCTGTTTGTTATAGCTCGATTATGTATCTATTATTGCGTTTGAAAGTTCGGCTTGCGCGGCTGCAGGATGTGTTTATTCGAACCTCCGCCTGTTTATCCTGTGAGATGCTGATGAAGACGTTTAAGCTTGAACTGCGAATGCCCAGATTCGCGGTGTCTAATTCTATCATTTTGTTGAAGGACCCCTGGTTTCGATTTTTGATATTTTGCTTTGCCCAGGCCAGGCCGCTTGCCCTCAGGTTACGCTCACACGCCTGAAGATAAACGGTATCTGATTGAAATAGCATAGTGTTAGTGCCGCCGGCCAAAACATAGCTTGCTGCGCCTACCATAGCTATCGCTATTATGACAAGCAGCAGTACAAAACCATTTTGTCTTATCTTTTTCATTTTCGTTCTGTGGTCTGGGCAAAAATACCTGCAAAATATAAATGGGAATTGGCCATCTTCTTTTCGATTTTCTCACGCGGTTTGTAGCGGATATGGGTCTTAATCTCTACCGCATATCCGATGCCGTCTTTTCGCCAGATGCGCCATTCTATATTCGAGTTTGGCAGCAACCAGGTTTTATCCTGGTCGGCAACATCGAGCTCGGCGTTCATTAGCTTACGCCTGATGACGCCGTCATCTTCCAACTGGTAGCAAATAGTCCCGTCTGCCAGCTCAAGTAAAAGCAGCTTATCAGATGCGACCTGTCCTGCCGACGACTCCGGCAGACCCTTTGCACTATCGATATCCCTTTGCATCTGTCTTATCATACTCAGCAGCGTTGTGTTTTCCTCCACAACCCTGGTAGCTCGCGGAACATCCATCACAGCGTCTTTGAATATTATGTTGAAAGCAAAAAACGCAAATGTAACAACAGTTATTACCGCCAACATTTCTATCAGTGTAAAACCGTTACGCATATCTGTCACTTCCCTTCGGGTGTTTGTGTTGCCACGATTTCGTCTTGCCAGAGCCGGTCCTGTGAAATATACCTGGACAACCTGACTTTCACTTCATTATGAAAGCTCCTGCCGCAAGCTGTTACTTTCACCAGAGTCATCTCCTGCCACTGGCTTGTCCCCGGGGACTTTTCGATAGAGACATTCAGCCTGGGCCAGAGCCGTTCAATATCCTCGTCACGGATGGGTTTGCCGGTTGCGGTTATGCTGTCAAGCTGCGCCCCGGCAGCGGCTATGCAACGCTGCCTGACCAACTGGTAATTGTTGAACCTTCTGAAACCATCAAGCGACAGGGCGAAGGTAACTAAAACAACTCCCATAACAATTAGCGCGACAGCCGCTTCGGTCCACAAAAAGCCGCCATACTTTCTGCATTTACCGGACACAATTTCTCTCCGTATTACGGGTAAACAAGATTTGCCGTCTCGTTGACGATTGCGATAAGAGCGCCGAATATACTATAAACTATAAAGCCGACCATTATTCCCATAGCAATTGTCACGCAGGGCCACATTATAAAGCGCGCAAGATTGGCACGGTAGCTGTAGTTCGAGCGATAAAACGATTCAAGCATCTCGAGGATAGCTAAGGTATTACCCTGATTAACCTTGTCGTCAAATGCCCAGCCAATGGTGCTGCCCAGTTTGCTTTCGCGGGCCGCTGCGGCGACATTTTCGCCTCGCTGCACTTTTCCAAGCCACTGCTGCAATCGTTTTCTAAAACAATTGTTCACATCGAGGGCAAGAGTGCCGGCGATTGCGTCATTGACCGTGCAGCCGGCATTAAGTGACAGCCGTAAAAGCTCGACAACCTGCACCATCGAATAGTTATTGGCAAACCAGTGCAGGACAGGCAAATGCCATCTGATAAAATCGCCGATTTGCGAAAGCAAGTATGGTTTATCCGGCCGACGAGGTCTAAATTTGACGTAAATCGAGACAGGAATTATCACGAGAATTATGACCGCAAATACTAAACCAATCAGCCATCCGTGTTCGTACGCAATAAAATTTGCAATCCCGCATAAAAATCGAGTAGCCGCAGGAAGTCTTGCTCCCTCAGTCATTTCTGTTAAAACCATGTTGAATTGCGGAATGATATAGACCATCAAAGCCCATACTATAAAAAACATAAAGGTCATTAATACTACCGGGTAAAACGGATGCATCGGCTGAAGTCTTCTGCTTTCATCGGTCCTGGCGAGCATATCTGCTTCGATACTTTTGATTGCAAGAGGAATCTGATTAATCTGCTCAGCGGCAGCTATCATAGCAACCGCGTAGGCGGGGCATCGCGGATAACCACGCTTGATTGCTTCACTCAGCGAATAGCCCTGGACCAGCCATTTTTGTATTTTCCGCAGGATTTTGGCGCGTTTATCGTCCTGCCCGCTGGCAGCGGCCTCCAGGGCCATAGGCAATGGCAGATTCTGGCGGATACTCGAACCAATAGTCGAGATGACGTATGCGGCAATCATGCGGCGGGATGTCAAACCATAGCTTATGACCGCACCTATAAATAAAATAAAAAATCCTAATCCGATGGCACCCAAAGGACCAAACACAACGCCCGCAGTTGCAAGCAAAAGCAAAACCGCACAAGCTATGAGAATCCATTTGGCACATTTCTGGGGCCACTGTTCGGAGCCGACCTCGCGTTTCGAGAGCAACACCGCTATCAGTGTCCCGAAGAAAATAACAGGCCCAAATACCGTTACTGTAAATTCCTCTTCTGGCTCCATCTGCGCGGAAACGTAAAACAGCAGGATGATGACTGGTAGCATTGTAACCAGGGCAACACCCGGCTTTTTGTAGCCGAGGATTGCATAAACAATCAAAACTGACACTACTATAATATCGAACATACTTAATCCATTATCCCTGCGAAGACAGACCTGTAATAACCTGTATCATTGGCAGGAACATAGCAAGGACAGCCATTGCAATGAACCCGCCCACCGAAATCAGCATAATGGGCAGCAAAATCGCCTGGAGCCGGGCCTGGCTGCAGCGCGCCTGCTGAGCGTACATCTGGCCCAGACTGTAGAGGTTGTCCTGCAGCTCGTTGCGCTGGCTACCTAATTGAATCGAATACAAAAACAGGCGCGGGAGCATTCTGCAAAATTGCCCCGCCTCCAGGATGTTTGCTCCCTGTTCAACCTGTCTGGAAAGGGTCTCGCTTTCGAGAATAAGTTTTCCGCTGCCGGTCGCACCTGAGGACAATCTCAGGCAGGCGGGCATATCACAGCCGGCCCCGACCATCATCGCCATTGCTTCGGCCATTCTTGCAAGGGTGCTGCTGTGATAGACCCTGCCGATAATCGGCACAGCCAATAGCAGTGACTCCTTGAGCCGGCGTCCGAGCGGAAAGGTCGAAAGCATCGCAGGAATAAAAATTCCGACAGAAACAATAAGTGCGACCGCTATCCAGAAGACCGCTATGTGCTGTGATATGCTGAAGAATAGTGAAGTCAGCGGGTTTATGCGTGCACCTTCAAACATATCCGCATATATCGAGCGAAACTGCGGGATTACAAACAAGCATACGCCTGTCATAATAATCGCGCCCAGCGTCAGCACGACTGCGGGATAGGCGGTTGCCTCAAAGACTATTCTTCTGGTTTGGTTGGCGAGCTCGAGGTGTCTGTTTAAGCTGGTGAGCATTTCGCTGAGCCGGCCTGTTTCGACGCCCGCTTTGAGTATCCGGCCATACAAGGCGGGAAAGTGCTTTTGTCTTTTTTCAAACGCCTGCTCAATACTTACTCCCGCTTCAAGGTCGCCGGCTATGTCCTCAATAAGCCTTCGCATCCGGGCCGACCCTACATCCTTTGCAAGCTCCCGCAGGCCTCTTTCCAGCGGAATGCCGGCCTTCGCTATTGACGCAAGCTGCTGATTAAAAAGCAAAAATTCATTCCTGCCGATGGCCGTGACGGGCTTTGGGGGCCTGGCTTTTTCAATAGAGTTGACCGTAAGCTGCATTTGTTTAAGCAACTCGCCTGCCTCCTGCGGCGAAGCAGCTTCGACGGTGCCTTTCATCAGCCGGCCTGCTGCCGTCAGTGCATTATATTCAAATATTGCCATTTTCAGTCCTTTTTAAGCATAATCATTCAACTGCCACATTTGATTGGGAGTCATCCGGAAAGATTCCGCAAACCTTATTCAATTCCTCCTGGGCTGTCACGCCGTCGGCGACCAGGCGGCGGCCATCCTCAAACATATTTGTATGGCCCCTGCTCCGGAGAATGTTTTCAAGCTCATCCAGGTCGGCTTTAGCCAGAATGGCCTTTCGCAACTGACTATCCAATTGAACCATTTCTGCTATCAGTGCACGGCTTTTGTAGCCGGTATTAAAACAGACCCTGCATCCCACCGCTTCAAATAATCCTGTCTCAACTTCCCTCTTACATTTTGTGCAAAGTTTCCTGACAAGCCGCTGGTTCAGGACCGCTGAAATACTCGATGTTACCTGATATGGCTCGATGCCCATCTCAAGAAGCCGCAGAATAGCTCCTGCCGGCGTGCCGCTGTGCATCGTGCTCATCAGCAGATGTCCGGTCAGTCCCGCTTCAATGGCAATCCTGGCGGTTTCAGCATCGCGGATTTCTCCAATCATCAAGACTTGCGGGTCCTGTCTCAATAGCGAGCGCAGGGCGGTGGGAAACGTCATCTGGCCGTGCGGCGTAATCTGCGCCTGTGTAGCGCCATCAATCCTGATTTCCACCGGGTCCTCCAGAGTTACAACGCTCTTACCGGGAAAGTTTCGCAGGATGTAGCGTAAAATGGCTGCCAGGGTGGTACTCTTGCCGCTGCCTGCCGGGCCGGTAAGCAGCAGAACGCCCTGATTTTTGGTGGCAATCCTTTTTAGCGCCGAGCATATCTGGTCTGAGAATCCCAACTGCTCCAGCTCCATAAGCTCTTTATTGCTATAGAACAATCGCACGACCGCTCGCTGGCCGTGTATTGTGGGGAAGACCGCCAGGCGCTGGTCCACAACACCATCCCCCTGCGATTTGCTGATTTCAATCCGGCCTTCCTGTGGTATATCGCTGCGGTAGGTCAGAAGCCCACCCAGCACTTTCAGCCGGGCGATTACATTCTCAGATAAACCTCTGGGCACCCTTTCAATCGGGTTCAGAACGCCATCGAGGCGGAATTTCACCAGCAATTCGGACTCGGTAGGCTCAAAATGCACATCGCTGGCGCCGGAACTTATAGCTTTTTTGAGCAAATCATCCACCAGAGATACCACATCCCTGGCATCCCTTTTTTGCTCATAACTAACGTTTTTGTAAGGGCTTACATCCATATCTTATAGTTTGAATCTGACAAACGATGGATTCCCAAATACCGGAGTTCAAAAATAAGACGCAACCGCAAGCCAGAACGTTATCCAAAAAACAAAGTTTTTTCACCACTATGGCGAGGTTTTTTGTTAACATATTATCAGTGGGCTGCGTCTTAAAGATAGAACGATATAAGACAATTGAAACCGGTGTTTATGCAAAGTTCGGCTGCCAGTTACGGACTGATTTGGGATTTCGTTGTCACTGAAACGGTCGATGAAAGCCAGCGGTGGATATTATCCACAATGCAAAGGCACGGCCAGGAACTGGTTACTATGCTCTGGCGAATACTGGGCAACGAACAAGATGTTTGTGATGCCTACCAGGATACATTTTTAAGACTCGCCCATTACAAAGGAGGACAAAAACCCGAACATATAAAAGCGTATATCTTCCGCACGGCAAGCAATACAGCAGTGTCAATGCTAAGACACAGGATTGCTGAAGAAAAGAGGGTGTCCACAACTGTTGTTACCAAAAAAGATGTAAGCTCGCCGGCAGGCGACCTTGATTCCAAATACCTGGAGGAAACTTTAAGATACTGTATAGCACAATTGCCTGAACACCTAAGGAACGTCATAACGCTACGCGATTTGGCGGAATTGTCCTACACTCAAATAAGCAGGATATTGGGCATATCAGCAGCAACTGCGAAGGTCTATAGGTGTAAAGCGGTGCAGGTATTGGCTGTATGGATGAGAAAAGAAAGACAAAGAGGTAATGAAAACTATGAACGCAAATAAATGCAAACAAATCAGGACCTGGCTGCATAAAGCTGTATGCAGGCGATTTGCCCTCGATGCGGGCTGGATACAAAACCATATTGCAAATTGTCCCAGATGCCGGCGCCGGCTTTCCGCTGTTGGTAAAGTCAACCTCGCACTATCGATTATAAAATCTCAACCTCACAAGCTTGATTTATTGATGCGTGCAAACACGCAGGCCATCGGCGTACTAAAACATAGTCTCCGTCAGGTGCCAAAGGCAGAGAAATTGAAAGTATGCCTGCCGGAGCCGAATCTGCTGGAAAGATGGGGCAAATATTCGCACACCGTAGCAAACGTGGCCGCCTGCATCGCCATCCTGCTTCTTATGAAAATAGGCGTTTTCTCCTCTATGGATAAGTTCCAGACCGAAGGCAAAAAAATCATCAAGCAGTATTACGCCAGCCACATAGGCAAAGACCTGACAGATGAGATATTCCCGAACGACATGGGGCAATTCACTTAAAGCAAATCCATCCCGCAGCCCCTGGCTGTCAAATCTTCGGTTTCCCTGTTTTTTTGCTGGACATTATTATTTACCAATGTAAAATAGGTTACAGTTGCAATACTTGATGCTCTTTTTAAGGTGCAGTGCGTATGAAGAAAAAATTGATATGGATTCCCCTTGCTATCGTAGCAGCGGCCTGCCTTGCGTTTTACATTTACATTTATTTACAACCGAGGGGCTTGGTAAAAATTGACGCCACCGGCGCCCAAATGCAGCTCCGCGGCGGCCCGTTTGGCAGAGTAAAAACCATCTCATCTACAGGTCCCGTTACACTAATCACCGGGACATACAGAACGCAACATCTGGCGATAGTAAGCAAGCAGGGTGGTGACGCCTGGCAGATTGAAAGCCGCGGCCCGTGGGGTAAGCTCGAGCAAGTCGAGGTAAAAGAAAACCAGACAACTACCCTCGAACTCGGCCCACCATTTATTATTAAACCCGAAGTTAGCAAGAACAGTCCGCAACAGGTCTCAATAGGTCTTTCTATCGTCGGCAAGGCAGGCGAACAATACCGCAACGTGGTAACAAAAAACAATCAGGGAGTTCCTGCACCGAAGGTGAAGATTGTCGATGAAGCCAGAACGGTGCTTGCATCCGGCAACTTCGAGTATGGGTGAGGCGGCACCTGCCGGTACTCGTGGCGAGTGCCAACCGACTTCAAAGGCAAGTACCAGGTCCAGATAGATGCCGACCTCGGACCATTCGAAACAAAAAAAGAACAAGACCAGACCTGGCACTTGATAGAGTAAGATAAGAAAGTTGTGCCACAGGCATCGGCGGGTAAAGAGAAAACCTCTTTCACCCGCCTTTTTATTTTGAGAAAAGGAAAACTTTTATGAAGAGTATAAATAACATCGGCCTCCAGAACGTTCAGGTTGTTTACGGCGGTCCTGAAGGGCAGCTCTGGGAACTGATAATGGGAGAGCAGATTCATATAGGTGGATTCGCTTCCTCGATGGACCTTGCAGAAAAAGCCGGCATCGGCGCAGGCACAAAAGGCGTTGATTTTTGCTGCTGCAACGGTGCCGGAATGCGTTTTCTCGTGCGCTTTCGAAACGTCGCACAAATGCACGGCGTCGATGCCACCGAGAAGGTCATCCGGCAGGGCCGCAGCCGATGTAAAGAGGAAGGTCTGTCGGACAAAATCAAGTTCACGCTCGCCGATGTCTGCAATAGCGGCCTTAAAACTGCAAGCGCGGATTTCGTCTGGGGAGAAGATGCCTGGTGCTATGTTGTTGATAAGGAAAAGCTCATCACCGAAGCAGCCCGCATAGTAAAGCCGGCAGGAGTAATCGCATTTACCGATTGGGTCGAAGGCCCTGCCGAACTAACCCAGCAAGAGGCAGAGCGGTTCCTGACTTTTATGAAGTTTCCGAATGTCCAGGATATCGAGGGCTACCGACACTTACTGGAAAAGAATGGGTGCGAGGTGATTTTAGCCAAAGATACCGGCAGATTCGGACCGTATGTGGATTTGTATCTCAACATGCTTCAGATGCAATTGACTTATGATGCCTTGAAAATCATCGGCTTTAATAGCGAGCTGATGCAGTCGATGGCTGCGGAAATGGCCTTTATGCAAAAACTTGCCCACGCGGGCAAGATTGCTCAAGGGTTGTTTATTGCACGTAAAAAAAATAAATAGTGTATCAGGCTTCAGGAATTAAAAATGAAAAGATATTGCGATAACAAAAATATACACATCAAGTCAACCGACCCCTGTCGCCCACCCCAGCCGCAGTCTGTAATACGAACGATGGACGATAGACGAGGGACGAACGACGAGCGACGAAGCAGTCCTTTGGCCTGGTTTGGCAAAATGCTCCAGAACTGCTACCAATACGCTAAAGACGCAAAAGCCAGAGGCAAGCGCATCGTTGGCATTATGTGTGAATACACGCCGCGCGAGCTGATTATGGCTGCGGACGCTATCCCCGTATGCCTGTGCGGCGGCTCGGCGGAAATGATTCCTCCTGCAGAAGAACATCTGCCCGCCAATCTTTGTCCGCTTATTAAATCCACGTATGGTTATCACCTCAAAAAGGCAAATCCATTTCTTGAAATGGCCGACCTTGTTGTCGCCGAGACAACCTGCGACGGCAAAAAAAAGATGTATGAACTGCTCGCCGAGTCGCGCCCCGTTTATATTCTGGAATTGCCTCAAAAGCCTGCCGATGCCGACGCATTGACGCATTGGATAAGCCAGTTGCGCAAACTCAAAACCGGACTCGAAAATCATTTCGGCGTCGAAATCACGGACGGAAAAATAAGACAGGCCATCGGCATTATGAATCGCGAACGGCAGTTACGCCGCGAGCTTGCAGCACTGATGAAATCGCAGCTGCCCCCTCTGACCGGCAGGCAGCTGCTGGATTTCAAAAGCATCGTACCCGGTATCAACGCTGACTTTGAACAGTACAATGAAGCAATTAGGCTATTCAAATCCCAAGGCGAAAATGGGGGCAAAAACTCTCAGGTGCGGGTGTTGATGACCGGCGTGCCGATGGTTCACGGAGCAGAGCGTGTTCTTGATATTATCGAGTCTCATGGTGGACTTGTAGTATGTATGGACAATTGCACCGGCCTAAAACCCATCCTCGAGGATGTTGACGAAAAAGCTGCCGACCCGATAATTGCACTGGCAGAAAAGTATTTGCGCATTCCCTGTTCGGTAATGACCAAAAATGACCGCCGGCTGGAAATACTTCGCACCCTGGTTGCCGAATACCGCCCACAGTGCATCATTGACCTTATCTGGCAGGCCTGTCTTACTTATGATGTTGAGTCATACCTTGTCAAGAAACTATCGGAGAAAGAACTTGGCTTGCCATATCTTCGAATCGAGACGGATTATTCTCCCTCTGATTCGGCACGTATTGCATTAAGAGTCGAAGCCCTATTCGAAACAGTCCGTGCAAAAGCCGGTGGAGCGAGGTGCTCTCGCTGATGAAGACAATTATTTACACCTGCCCGTATGTGCCTGCTGAGTGGATTGCCGCGTACGGTCTGCGGCCCAGCAGAGTAATGCCGGCCGCCTTGCGTTCGACCGGTCCGCTCGCCTTGACAGAGGGCCTTTGTCCTTATGTGCATAGCTTTATCAACGAGGTGATAACAGATTCGCCGCAGACAGACACCTGCGGGGTCATAATAACAACGATATGCGACCAGATGCGCAGAGCTTTCGATATCCTTGTCCGCAGATGTAACCTTCCGGCTTTCCTTATGAATGTTCCACACACCTGGCAAAGTGTGGCCGCACAAAAAATGTATGTGGATGAACTCAGACGCCTCGGCCAATTCCTGCTTCGGCTCGGCGGAAAGCCACCATCAGACGATACTCTTACGCAGGTGATGCTCGAATATAATGCTGCTCGCGCATCAATTCTTGCAGCCAGAAGCCATTTATCCGCCAGACAACACGCCGAAGCGATTGCTGCATTTGGCCGGGATGGCCTCGCTAATATGCTCAATGCAGATACGAGCACGGGGATTCCAATTACCGGCGTGCCATTGGCAATTGTCGGCGGGCCAATGGTAAGGGGAGACCTCGATATATTCGACATCGTAGAGCAATCTGGCGGACAAATCGTGCTGGATGCGACTGAAACCGGCGAGAGGGGATTGTGCCCCCCGTTCGACCGCCGGAGAATCCGCGATAACCCACTGGTTGAGCTTGCCGGTAGCTACTTCAATGGTATCCCGGATGCCTCCCGCAGACCAAATAGCGAGCTTTATAATTGGTTCAAGAGCCGGCTTCTCGATAGAGCGGTTCGCGGCATTATTTTCCGCCGATATATATGGTGCGACACCTGGCACGCAGAACTGTGGCGGCTGAAGGAGTGGATTAACCTGCCTGTTCTTGACATTGATGTAGGTGGTGACAATGAAGCACATCAACATCGGGCGCCAAACCGAATTCGCTCATTTTTGGAGACGCTATCGTGACCGAGATACCGCGACAGATAACGCTCCAGGAATGGGACCAGCGATATGAGCAATTGCAAAGAGCAGGACTCTACCAGCCAGACTACGGTGGCCTGCTGAGTCGGCACATTGAAGATGGAGACACGCGGCTTTCCAAGCTCCGCTACGACAATTCCGCTGCCGCTCTGCGGCTGTGGAATTTTCTGCTCACAGAAGAAGACCGCCTGCACAAGGCGCGAGCCGAAGGCAAAAAGCTTGTCGGCACTATGAAGGACCTCGGCACCATACCAGTGATGGCTTATTCATTAGATAACCTCGTGGCCTTTTACCCCGATGGCGCCTGGTGGATTCCGTGCGTGATGGAATTAAACACCAGCTTATTAAGAATTGCCGACCAACTTGGTATAGATGAGTCCTTTTGTCCTGTCCGAGCGATGCTCGGAGCTTTTCTGACAGGCGGGCATTTTCCAATTCCGGACCTATTGACCTGCAGCGTCGGCGCAACCTGCGATGATTTTTCCGCAATAGCCCAACGGCTTAACGGCCTCGGATACGCAATTTTGTGGTGGGAAATTCCTCATCGCCGGCACCCAGAGCCGGATGAAGCGGCGGTCAAACTGCCGGGCGGATTCCGGGCACCGAAATGCCAGATTGAGTTTGTCGAATCGGAATTGCAGCGTCTCAAAACCGCCATCGAGGAGTTGGCTGGTGAACGCCTGGATGAGAAGAAACTTGCAGCAGGAATCAAAAAGGCAAACATAGTCCGCAGCTATCTTGCCGAATTGCGACAGCTTACATTTACCGCCGAACTATCCCCTCTGCCTGCCCTTGAAGTGCTTATCGCAGAGATGCTCGCAATCCATTTTTGCTCCGACCAAAACGAGACGATTGTTGTCTTAAAGGGTCTGCTTGAGGAAGTCAAGACCCGGGTAAAGGCGGGAATCGGCTTTCTTTCGCCCGATGCCGCCCGCATCTTCTGGGTTAATCCGGTGGCCGATTTACAGGTGATGAATCTTCTGGAGGACTGCAACGGCAGAATATGCGGCACCGAATATCTTTTCACCCATGCACTCGATATAATCCCGCAAGACCTGCCTCCGCTCGAAGCTCTTGCGCAAATGGCGCTCGCCGACCCGATGGCAGGCTCATCAATCGACCGGGCGAGCCGGATATGCGCTGACATCCGTGCCTTCGGCGCCGAGGCGCTTTTAATTTCGCGCATTCCCGGGGCAAGTCACTGCGCACTGGAAGGCCAGGTCATTGGCGAAATCGTCCGGGACAAACTCGATATCCCCGTAATAGAAATTGAGGTGCCGCCGCTTACCGACTCAATGCGTCCGACATTGCGCAACCGCCTGGAGGCCCTTGTGGAAATTGTCTTAAAACGGAGGAAGAAATGATTTGTGCAGGAATTGACGCCGGTTCAAGGACAATAAAAATCGTCCTGATGGAAGCCGATACCGGGCGGGTTATAACACAAGCAGTAACCGACCAGGGAGTTGAGCAGGACAAACTCACATCAGGACTTTTTCGAAAACTGTTAAAAAATAGCGGCGTTGAAAAAAAAGATGTCGGCAGAATCGTGGCAACCGGCTACGGAAGAAACGCCGTCAGTATCGCCGATACCACGATAACAGAAATTACCTGCCACGCTGTGGGAGTGCGTCACCTTGTGCCGGATGCCGGGACAATTATTGATATCGGCGGAGAAGATAGTAAGCTCATGCGCCTTGATAGAACTGGTAGGGTCCGCGATTTCGCTATGAACGACCGCTGCGCGGCGGGCACAGGGCGGTTTCTCGAAGTCGTTGCCAGACGACTTGGCGTCGATATCAAGTCCCTCGGTGAGCTCGCCGCAAAAAGCCGCAGTCGCGTTGCGATAAGTAGTATGTGCGTCGTGTTTGCCGAAACTGAAATCATCGGCCTGCTCGCATCCGGCGTTGCCGGAGAAGATATTATCGCCGGCGTCCAGGCGGCAATTGCCGCACGTGTCACCTCGCTGGCCGGTCGCAATATCGACCTGCCCATCGTTTTCACCGGCGGTGTCGCAATGGTCTCGGGAATGAACACCGCACTACAGTCCGCCCTCGGACAGACTGTCACTGTATCGCCTGACCCGCAGATGACGGGCGCTCTCGGTGCAGCGATTCTGGCCGCTGAACAGATTACTCATTATTAACGAGGATATTATGGTAAAGAACACAGAAAGAAGAAAACGGGTTATGCAGCGCTCTATACGGCTCGGACACTGTATATGTGACCCCAAAAAACCCTGCCCCTGTGACCTTCTTAAAGAAAAGAATATATGCCTGTGTGCCGGCGAACGGCTCGAAGCTCCAACAGGGAAAGTGCAGTTGACAAAGCTCGTGGAAAAGCCCGGCTGCGCCTCCAAGATAGACCAGGCATTTCTCAAACAGGTCCTTAAAGGGCTGCCTGCTATCGATGACCCTCGCGTGCTGGTCGGCGTGCCGGCAGGTGATGATGCCGGCATATATGATATGGGCAACGGCAAGGCGCTTGTCCAAACCGTGGATGTCTTTACTCCCTCCGTTGACGACCCTTATACATTCGGACAGGTGGCGGCAGCTAATTCGGTAAGTGACATTTACGCGATGGGCGGAACGCCTCTGACCGCTCTTTCGGTAATCGGATTTCCTGCTCGCAAAGTCCCTGACAACGTTATGTATGAGATTCTCTGCGGCGGCATCGACAAAATGAAAGAGGCCGGAGTTGCAATTATCGGCGGACACAGTATCGACGATAGTGAAATCAAGGCCGGCTTCGCTGTAACAGGCATCATAGATAAAGACAAGATTGTAACCAATGCTGGCGCACGTCCGGGCGATGTCCTTATCCTTACAAAACCGCTTGGCACAGGAATCATCGCCTTTGCCGCACAGATTGGCCGAGCCGATGCCGCCGGTATCGAGGCAGCAACCCGCTCAATGACCACACTTAACAAAAAAGCAGCCGAGCTTATGGTCAAGTTCGGCGCGCACGCCTGCACCGATGTAACAGGTTTCGGCCTGGCTGGCCATCTGGCAGAGATGGCTTTATCGAGCGGTGTCGATGTCGAGGTAATCTGGGACGATATCCCGCTGCTGCCCGGCGTGCTGGAATGTGCCGGTGCTGGAATACTGCCCGGAGCTATCGAGCGGAACAAAGAATCCTGCGGCGAGCGTATAAGACCAGCCGATTCCCTCCCGCAGGAGATGATTGATATATGCTATGATGCACAGACCTCCGGCGGACTTCTTATCGCAATTGCAGAAACTTCCGCCGATGATTTCCTTAGAGCTTTGCACAAAGAAAAAATCTCTGATGCCTCTGTCATTGGCAGAGTTCTTGGGAAAGGTTCGGGGATTATTCACATCCGAACTACCGGCCGCCGTGAGATACCTCCACGACAGACGACGGACGAGAGAAGACGGACGAGGGACAAGAAACGAGGTGCACCGCAACCTGAGCCGGAAACCGAAGAAGTTCCTTGTTGTGCGGACGCTATAACCAAAACTCAGAACACAATATGCACCACGCACGACGCACCACTCACGACGCACGATGCAATCGAGTCGATTCAGGCCAAGTTCAAGGACTTCCTCGCTTCTGCGAGTGCCCCACACGGCCTGGACGCCTATACTAAGCAGGCCATCGCCATTGCCCTGTCGGTTGCTATGCGATGCGAACCCTGTCTGAAGATGCACTTAAAAAACGCAAAGGCCAAAGGTTTTACCCAGAGCGAGATTGATGAGGCCGCCTGGATGGGTATCAGCTTCGCCGGCTCTCCGGCTATGGTCTTTTATGAGCAAATCAAAAATACGTGCTTTTAAGTATCTGTGAAAAATGGGCTTGATGGAATCTGTGCCAATGCGTAAGATATTCTCATTGGGAATCCTGAGATGAATGAATCGTATTTGTCTGCAAATCTGTGAATCTGGGGACGCCATACTCATTCCCAGAGGCGCGTGAGGAATAGTCGCCTGTACTCGTGTTCTGTATTTTGTGATCCTTCGGCTTCGCTCAGGACAGGTTTGATTGGGACCTTCGATGCGATATGGTTTTGTGTTTTCAGTATTGAGCTTGACGGCAAGCGGCAGTTTCGGTATAATGCCGGGTGGAATGCGTATTAGTCGAGCCCGAGTGGAGATTTATATATGCTTACGAAATATCTCGAAGCCGCTATGAGACATGCACGTTACGAAATCCTCGCCGATGACGGCACCTATTACGGAGAGATACCTCGATGTCGAGGCGTGTACGCGAATGCTCCGACATTAGAAGAATGCCGGAGCGAGCTGGAACAGGTGCTTGAAGATTGGGTGCTTTTTCGAATCTACAAAAACCTTGCACTGCCTAAGATTGATGGTATCAAACTTACCATAAAGAAAGAGGTCACGGCCTGATGCCTGCGTTTGGCCCAATTTCACGAAAGGATTTGGTCCGCTGTCTGCGCAAGATGGGTTTTGATGGGCCATACTCGGGCGGCAAACATCAATTTATGCTCAAAGGCAATGTGACGTTGACCATACCCAATCCACACAAAGGCAACATTGGCCGCGAACTATTGTCCCGTATTCTCCGCCAAGCGGGAATCTCCCGCGAAGAATGGGAACGACTTGACTAACCAGCGTCTACAGAAAATCAGCGTGCGGCCTGTTGTAAGCTTGGCCGAATCGGGCATGCCTTACTAAGTAATTCATAACGTTTTCCTATAGAGTTCGTGTATATTTATTTCGCCAGAGAGACACTTCAACTGGTATAATGTTTAAGGTTGAAAAATAATTGCGGAGGTGACTGGCGCCTGGTGGTGCTCCTGGTCTTCAAAACCAGCGCGGGGTCTAAAAGGTCCCGGGTGGGTTCGATTCCCATTCGCCTCCGCCATTTTTGAAGGGCGCATCTGTTGTTTGTAGGTAAATGTGTGTGTTCCGAATCAGCCATTGTGGACTGGACTGGTGGGCTAAAGACCACCCTACCCCTGCTTTCTGCCATCCCCAAGCTGCGCTTGCGGCTGCCACCCAGCGTTATTTCCCCGGGGTGTTTGGAACAAACTATACGCCAAAAGCGTATTTGCCGATATATAAAGTAAAAACAAAACCGGTATCAAAGATGTTTTGTTGATTGCTGTGGATTTTATGGAAACAAGAAAAGCGAAAGTCATTATATTCTGCGTGCTCGCCCTGTTCGGAGTAGCTCTCTTTGCTTACGGGATATTTTTTCATTCCACAAATATTTTGCCCCAGCAGCGGGACGACTTTACGGTGCGCACAGCGTCTGAACCTGCTCTTATTAAAGAGGTTTCGATAGGCGGCGTAACGCGGGATACCTCCGGCAATCTCAGACAAACATACACAGGCAAGGCACCTCAGGCCTGCCCGACCTGAGGCGGTTAAAAGCAGACCGTGGTGGCCATGGTCGAAAAAACCAGATTAAGTAATCTTGCTGCAAAGCTCCTTCCCAAACGAACCTGGATACAGGCGGCTTTCCTTCTGGTCTGGCTCGACCCTATTGGCCTGCGATTACATAATATGTGCGGCCCTGTCTTTCATTGTTACGCCTGTCCTCTGGCGACCTTCGCCTGCCCTATCGGCGTCATCGCCCAGTTCAGCGCAATTCATATTTTCCCATTTGTGGCGGTCGGATTCCTTGTTGTGGTTGGGGCTTTATTCGGTTCGCTTATATGCGGCTGGGTCTGCCCTTTCGGCCTTTTGCAGGACCTGGCCGCTAAAGTTCCAACCCCTAAGTTTCACCTGCCAAAATGGACCGGACATCTCCGCTATGTAGTGCTTATCGGCACAGTGCTGGCTATCCCCTATTTTTTGGGTGAGGGACATCCGCTCTTTATCTGCCGCGTCTGTCCTGCCGGCGCATTAGAAAAGGCCGTCCCTGATATGGCCAAACAGGCCCTCGCAGGTCAGCAGATTGTCTGGCCGAACGCACTTAAACTAACAATCCTTGTCCTGTTTCTTGTCGCTATTTTCTTTACGAGAAGACCCTGGTGCAGAGTCCTGTGTCCCCTCGGTGCCATATTTTCGCTGTTCAATCGCATCTCCGCTTTCTTCATACGGTTCAATACCGACAAGTGCACCAAATGTCTCCAGTGCCATAATTTCTGTAAATACAACATAGAGCCGGAAAAAAGCCCTAACGACCTGCGTTGTATCCGCTGCCTTGAATGCACTAAGTGCAGCTTTGATGCCCTGACCCCCGCCGTTTTGTCCCAACCTGTCGGGGCAGCAAGGAAGCAACATATTTGAACGTCGGCGCTGACATCGCAGTCGAACCATCCAACTGTCAAACCGCCCTACTACCAAACGGTCAATCGCACACATCTGCATGGTATTGATAAGCCGGTTGGGGAATTTTGTTGCAAAGTAATCTCATCTTGCGTATATCGTATTAGGTATTGTACGTCTTTTCGCATAACGCACTACGCACTACGAAACTATGATTTTTACACTGCAAAGATACATATTTCGCGAGCTTATCAAGGTTTTTGTGCCAGCGGTGCTGGCCCTGACGGTGATTTTAAGTCTGGGCAGTATCCTGCGGCCGGTCCAGGAATACGGCGTCGGGCCCCGGCAGGTGCTTCATCTTATGCTCTACTTTCTGCCGATAACGCTGACCTTCGTGTTGCCGATGGCCGCTTTGTTTGCAGGGGCTCTGGTCTATGGCCGGCTTGCCGGCGACAATGAGCTTGACGCCTCCAGGGCAAGCGGCATAAGCTTGTTGACTCTGGTCTATCCGGGCCTGGCACTGGCGATTATCGTGGCAATTTGCAATCTGATTTTGAGCTTCCACATAATGCCCGTCTTCGTCCACCTGGCGGAAAAATCTCTCAAAGCCGATGCAAAACAGATACTTTTCCGCAATGTGCAGCGAAAACCATATTACAAACTGCCCCCCGATGGCCGCTACCTGATTTATGCCGACTACGCCAACCCGCAAAATAATACCCTTTTCGGCGTGGTCGTCACCGAGGTAAAAAAAGACGGAATAAAAAAGATTATTACCGCCCAGAGCGCCAAAGTAACCTTCAATCCCTCCGACAGGTTCAACGAAGTGCAGATAACAGCGTATAAGACAGACCAGATGGGCCCGGAGGACCAGGCGTGGTTCTATGCAGAGTATCTGTCGGTAACGACGGAGTTCGGCTCGCTTTTAAGTGACGACATAAAGTTCAAGAAAATCGACGAAATGAAAAGGATAAAGTCCGACCCGATGCGTTTCTACCCGATTGCAAAGCTGGCACGTGAGACCTACGCGCAATTTACCACGGAACTGTTGGCCCAGGATATTGCATCTCAAATAGTTAATGATACTAACTCGCCCTCGGCACCCCTGGCGGGCTACAAACTTCACAGCGGCGAAAAGTTAGTTGAATTTACCGCAAGTAACGTCACCGTAAGCGAGAAAAAAGTCGAGTTGTCCGGAGATATTATGGTGGCCGAGTCTGATGCCGCCACAAAGCAGCCCCCCAGAGGCAGGTGCACCCTCCGAACCGCTAAAAATGGAAAGGCGTCGCTGTACATTGAGGGCGATGAGCTTGCACCGACTTTGACTATGGATATTTACAATGCCAGAGTCGAAGAGACGGGGGATTTGAGGATGCGGCACGTCATACGCGGCTTGATTCTACCCAACGCCGTGGACTCTGTAATAAGCCGGTTTCAGACGGAAGATGGTTTGCTGAAAGTTGAAAGATTGGTCTCGCCCGCCTCTGGCGTACCACTTCGGAAAGACCCGAGTCCCGAACTGACGGCTCTGCAGAACAAGCTCCGGCGGACAATACAGAGAACATTGGTTCAAATAGATTCTGAGATACATTCTCGGCTGGTGTTCGGAATAGGATGCGTGTCGATGATACTGATAGGCATAGGCCTGGGCATTATTAAAAAGGGCGGACACCTGCTCAGCGCCTTCGGTGTCAGTTGCATCCCCGCTGCCGTCCTGATAGTGTGCATAATGAGCGGCAAACAGCTTGCCGAAAACATTAGTTCTAAAAACATCTCGGGTATAGCGTTAATGTGGGCAGGGCTGGCTTTTTTGTTCCTGTTGGCCGCAGGAATATATCACAGATTGCTGAAATACTAACGACTAAATTCGGGGTTTTGCGAATGAATGTGCTTTTAATCGGTAATGGCGGGCGTGAGCATGCAATCGCCTGGAAACTGGCTCAGTCCAAAGACATAGACAAGCTCTATATCGCACCGGGCAATCCAGGCACGGCGCAATGCGGGCAAAATATCCCTATCAAGCCGGAAGATACAGCGAAGCTGTTGGATTTTGCACGTCAAGACAAAGTGGGTCTTGTTGTGGTCGGTCCGGAAGACCCGCTTGCAGCAGGGGCCGTGGATGCGTTTGAATCTGCCGGCATAAAGGCATTTGGCCCCACTCGAGAAGCCGCACAGCTCGAGGCCGACAAGGCATTTGCAAAGCAGCTTATGCGCTCCGGCTCCATTGCTACCGCTGAGGGCAGAATCTTCGACAGATTCAGCGACGCCAAAGCATATATCGCAAGCAGGGATGAAGCCGTGGTGGTAAAGGCGGCAGGACTTGCAAAAGGTAAAGGCGTCTTTGTCTGCGATGACCCCGCTGACGGCATTCTGGCGGCTGAAAAAATAATGCGCGACAAGATATTCGGCCCGGCAGGCAACAGAATCATTGTCGAGGACAAACTCCTCGGCGAAGAAGCGTCAATACTGGCCTTTGTGGACGGTCGAAATATCTACGTTATGGAATCCTCGCAGGACCATAAGCCCATCGGCGATGGCGACACTGGGCCCAACACCGGCGGAATGGGCGCTTACAGCCCTGCGCCGGTTGTTACCGATGAACTGATGAATCAGATTACCCGCGAAATCCTCGTGCCGGTTGTGGATAGTATGAATCGCAACGGCACTCCCTATAAAGGCGTTCTTTATGCCGGTATTATGATTACTCCCGGCGGGCCGAGGGTGCTCGAATTCAACGTGCGTTTCGGCGACCCCGAAACACAGCCGATACTTATGCGGCTAAAAAGCGACCTGCTGCAGGTTTGTTTGGCCGTCTGTGACGGCACGCTGGAAGATATTACACTCAGGTGGGACGAGCGACCGGCAGTTTGCGTCGTGATGGCATCGGGTGGTTATCCGGGCGATTACCAGAAGGGCAAGAAAATAATCGGACTACAGGAGGCACAGCAGATTGAAGATGTTATCGTATTTCACGCAGGCACCAAAAGCCAAAACGGAGATATCGTTACCGACGGCGGCAGAGTTCTGGGCGTAACCGCCCTCGGACAAACGATTGCAGATGCTAAAGCAAGAGCATACGAGGCGGTGGATAAAATAAAATTTGAAGGGGCTTATTGCCGCCGTGATATTGCGGATAAGGCGATAAGAAAGTGCACAAAATATTATTGACGATTGCCGATTGTCGATTGCCAATTTTCACCCGCCTTCGGATCGAAAATCGGAGATTCTGCTACCATGGCTATAACCACTAAAAGAATCTTTCGCTGCTTTCTTGCGGCTTTGGTTTTGGCTGCCGTTCTATGGGTCGGTTTCATTCTGGGTGGCCGGGCATTGTGCCGCATCGCCGTAGGTCAGATTGCGGAGCTGACCGGCACGAAAATCAAGGCCGAATCAATCGATTTCCACACCAATGGCTCGGTCTTTATTAAAAACCTTGTAGTCAGTCCTTACGAGAAACAAGGCGGCGACGATTTTATATTGAAGGCAGAGACCCTATGGGGACGCTTCAGATTAGGCAGCTTATTACTGCTGCGGCCACGGCTGAAGGTAATAAGTGTCAATGATTTTGTCTTCAACGCCCGGTACGACATAGACAGGTGCCTGTGGAATTTATCCGCACTTAAAATCAAGGTGCCCAAAGGCGGCGGTTCCGGCGAGATGCCTCTTATCGTTCTGGAGGGAGGAATGCTGCAATATAGTAAAATCTCGAACGGCCAGATAAAGGTCGCTGCCGAGGCGCCTTTGGCCGCAAAATTCGGATTTGACAAAGAAACACAGGATGGCTACGGTTTCGAAATATCGACGGCCAAGCTGGCCAGCGGTTACGGCAAAAGCCGCCTGACGGGATACTGGAAACCGGGCACCATTGTAATTACAGGCGGAGTTTCCTCTACAGACATACCTGCGCTCGAAACGGCGTGGGTAATAGACCATTTAGCGGCTGAACTTAAGTATGACCACAACAGAACCTTTTCGCTGAAGTTAAGAATAAAAGATTTGCAAACTAACCCCCGCTCTTTACTTCGTAAAGAAGCAGCGGGGGCCAGCTTAGACAGATTCGCATTAGTCGGACCATCTTTTCTGGAAAAGTCCGACTCATTTACTGCTTTGCAAAAATTCTTCAGCCGTTACCAGCCCTGGGGGCGAATTGATTTAGACCTTGATGTTTCAGGCGATTTGAACCGACTTAGTGAAAGCTCGTTGTCCGGCAAAGTCCATTGTAAGGATGTCGCGATTTGCTACTACAGGTTCCCATACTCGGTAGAGCACATAACCGGCCAGGTGGATTTCACCAATGACAGCGTGACATTTAATAACCTTGCCGGCAAACACAGCAATACTGAACTTGTTTTTAATGGCTGGACCCGCGACTTCGGCCCGGACCGGAAATACCAAATCCGCGTTACAAGTAACAATATGGCTCTGGATAATGACCTCTACGATGCGCTGAGCATAAAGCAGAAAGAACTCTGGTCTGCTTTTTCTCCGCGTGGTCTGGCAGCCATAGATTACCAGATTAGCCGGCTGTCACAAACCGACAGCAAAGAAACCCTGGCGGTCGAGCTGCTCGGCGCCGAGGCACTATACCGGCATTTCCCCTATCCATTAAAGAACCTTGAAGGTTCGCTCTTTTTTGATGGGAGCACTATAATTGTTTGCGATGTGGTTTCGCAGGTGAACTTGCAAAAGATTACCCTGAATGGCAAAGTAACGACCCGCAATGACGATAAGTCAATATATAATATCTTAATTGACGTAAATAATATTCCGCTGGATTCGACACTAATGCAGGCCTTACCGGACAGGGAAAGGCATCTATGCAGTCAATTTGACCTCACCGGTTTGGTCGATGGCCGCATAAACGCTTCAACATCCGAGCAGAATTCCGGCCCTGCAAATTATACCGCTGACTTGTTTTTCAAAAATGCTTCCTTGAGGTCGAACAAGTTTCCGAGCTGCATCTGCGATATATCAGCGAGTGCCGTTTTTACCCCTGATTTGATAGATGTCAAAAACTTTAGCGGCCGGTATAACCAGGGTTCACTTTCCCTGACGGGGCGAATCCAGCCAGGACAGCAAGTCAAGCAGTTCCGCTATAATTTGTCGGTAAACATCAGAGAGACGCAGTTAAACGATGATTTGTTCGCTTTAGTGCCGCAGTCGCTGAAAAAAATTGTTTCGCAGCTTCAGCCGAATGGCAAAGTAAATCTCAGCATGAAGTTAAACAACGCCGGCAATACGACTCATCCGACTTACAGGATAACCGTGGATTGCCTGGGTGATAGTATCAATTTTAAGCGGTTTCCCTACCCGCTGAAGGATGTTACCGGCACCTTAACCATAACAAGCGACACTATCAAGCTCCAGAATATTACTGCGACCCCAGCCGATAACGTCCTGATGTCGGCCAACACTTCAACCATAAAACTGAGCGGCCAAATATCGTTAGCTGATAACATCTTCGATAATGCAGTATTTCAACTTTCCGCAAAAGATATTTTCTTCGACGAGCAACTCGGTATTGCCTTACCGCAAGGGGTTCAGCCTTTTTATCGCAGCTTTTCGCCCACAGGCTGCTTCGATTTGGATTTAGAAAATATAAGCGTCTTTAATGCGGACGACGGCGAAAAATACATTGACCTCACCGGTGCTGCCAGATTTAAGGGCTGTAGTTTTAAGGTATCTGCTGCCAGGGCCGAACTAGAGGCAGTATTGAAAGCAAAAGCTTTGTATAAAACCGGTGTCGGCCTCTGTAATGGCCAGGCGAGTCTTCTTGCAGATACTCTCAGCATTCGGGACAAATCCATAACCAGCCTGAAAGCTGACATTTGTTATGACCCCAACCTGCGCGATTGGGCGACTAAAAACTTAATCGCCGATTGTTACGGCGGCAAGCTGACAGGCAGACTTGAACTCAAGAAACCCACAGCCGCCACTCTGCAGTATCTGCTGCAGATTGCTTTCGACAATGTTGACCTCAAGCAATTTCTTTCCGACACAAAGCTAAAGCAAACTCCGGACGCCGAACATACCAGCGGTAAAATGGGCGGCGAACTTACCCTCAGCACCGGCAGCAATGATAGCTCTTCTCGCATCGGTATATGCCGGCTGGCAATAAGTGATATGAAAGTCGGCCAGCTCTCGCCACTCGGCAAGCTCCTGCAGGTGCTGAAACTGACGGAGCCAAAGGATTTTGCCTTTGACCGGATGCTCGTTGATTCTTACATCAAAGGCGAGCGTCTGTTTTTCAGGAAGCTTGACCTGTCCGGCAAAGCCCTTGCCTTTTATGGTTCAGGATGGATGAATCTTCCCAGCCACAATGTCGATTTGGTTCTGACTGCCAGGGGCCGCCGTCTTGCCACCGCCGACCCTTCGATTTTGCAGTCCCTTACCGAAAATCTCGGCCAGGCTGTTATCCAAATGGAAGTAACCGGCGATTTCTACGACCCGCAGATAACAACAAAGGCCTTTCCCGTCATCAGACAACCACTGAAAATCCTCGGCACGCCCCGTTAGAAATCTGCCGTATTTCTAACGGGGAAGTGACTATGTACTAACCTTTGAGCAATAACTGAAAAAGCCGATTCGTTCCAGTTCGGCCCGAAGCTGGTGATATTCCCTGTCTGAAAGGCTTCGCCAGGGAAGACGACACGGCCCACAATCGATGCCGATTATTTTCATAGCGGCCTTCATTGCCGGGGCATCACCGAATTTACCCATAACGGCAGCAAGCTCTCTGGCGAGAGATTGTTCTTTTTGCGCCGCAGACATATCGCCGGCCTCGTATGCATTTATAATACGCTGATAAAGCGGAGCGGCAAAATTATAGGTACTGCCGATGGCGCCGCGAGCACCCAGAGCCAGAGCAGCCAGCAGATTTTCATCCTGACCAATAAGTATATTGAATCTGCCGCCCTCAAAATCAAGGCATCGCCCGAAATCAACCAGGTCTCCATGAGTGTATTTTAATCCCGCGAGGTTCGGAATTTTGTCTGCGGCAATCCTTAAAAAATCCACCATAGGAAAGCATACGCCGCTGTTTGCCGGCTGATGGTAATAATAAAATGGGGTTTGGGGTGCTGCAGAAGCGACCCCGGCACAAAACAAAACTAAATCATCGATGCTTTTGGGCTTAAAATAACTCGGTGCTATTGCAGCTATTGCACGGGCTGCGATTTGTTTTTCTGCATGCTCGGCAAGAATTTTGGCCTCTATCAGGCAGTGATGACCCACATGCACCAATATCGGCAAGAGGTCCCCCACCGCGGCCTTCCACTTCTCCGCCACCTGCATTCGCTCATTTGTGCTTAGCGATATTCCTTCTCCTGTCGAGCCGCATATAAATGCTGCTTTGATGCCGTTGTTTATCAAGCATTGGACCTGTCTATCAACCACAGCAAGGTTCAGACTGCCATCCTGATGCATAGGTGTATGAGGTGCGGCTATCAGACCTGTTAGATGTTCTTTCATTCTGAATTACCCCTTTTTTCTTTTCGGGAAATACCCGGGAAAAGTATATGTCCTTAATGACCGCCTTACGAGAGATTCACATGTTTACTGTATGTCAATTGCATGCCTCCGTCGCCAAGATTCGCTTTGCCTTAAAATCACAAATTGCTGAAGACTATCCGGTTTCGGACATGGCTTTTTCCAGCAGGTCATTTACCCTCAGTATGCCAGACCATTTCTTTAGATATTCGAAGTCAAGATTATCTACCTGAACTTTCAATACGCCGATAACATCATCCCATTGGTGCTCTGAACCAAGACCGGTATCACGATACCACTGCAGCTTTAACAGGATAATATCCTCCGGAGAAACTACCGAAAATGGTTTTTCCAGCGAATCAGAAAGCTTTAATAACCTTCGGCGGGACATTAACTGCTTTTCAAAAGGCGTGTCTTTGCGAACGAATATATCTATCTTAAAGGCGGACCCCAGATGAATGATGTTAAAACTGCTGTGTTGCCTCAGATCCCGATACATTGCTTCCTTACTAATATAATATTGGGGCTTCAGCAATTCGAAAAGTTTCTCTGCCCGACTCATAAATGGTTCGACGGTTATATCAGCGTCTTGAGTAAAGCGAACCTTACCGTATATTGAGCTTGCTATCGAGCCGCCTACGGCGTAATCGATGCCTAATCGCTCAAGAATATTGGTGAAACCTTCTAAAATTGTCAGTTCCTGAGGATTAGTCATCGGGCACGGTTCCGTAAACTTCGTTAAACAGTTTCTCCCCGAGGTGGCGCTTGGCCCAGAGGAGCCAAATTTGCTTTTCAGTGGCGTTGGGGTGCAACTGTCTCAATCCTGCCATTGCGAGCATTTTGCCAGTCTGATAGGTGTCAAAAATCCGCCTGACCTTAACGGCGGGCGACATTTTGCGATATATATCGAGCAAAATCTGCTGGGCTTCCGGGCTTGTGTCTGTTTGATTCATATACCGAATTATACGAATTTGCCTACCTGATTCAACAGTAACCGCATCACGAAAGATTTATACATATATTTCAACCGCTGGCATCTGTCGCCAAGATTCGTTTTATCTTTTCGCAGTCTTTGGCGATTTGGATGGAAAGGTCTTTGGGCGTTTTGAATCTTTTCTGGCTGCGGATTCGCTCGACAAAGTCCATAGCGAGCCACTTGCCGTAGAGTCGGCCTACATTTTCCATCAATAAATGTGCCTCTATCAACAAGGACCTGTCATCTGCGAACATAAGCGGCCTGCCGATACTAAAGGCGGCGGGGATTTTCCGGCTGGATGAGAGAAGCTGCTGCCGAGTATCTGCAACTTCGACAAAGCCGGCATAGACGCCTTCGGCGGGGATAAGCTGCCGGGGCGGTTTCATATTGGCTGTCGGAAAGCCGAGTTTTCTTCCTCTGCCGTGGCCAGGGACAATTCTTTCAACGAGCCGATAAGGCCTGCCCAACGCAACGGCGGCATCGGCTACCCTGCCATTTGCGACCAGGTTGCGAATAATCGTGCTGGAGACTTTCACAAACTTGCCGGTTGAGAGCTTGATTTCCTTTGCTTTAACCATAACCACTTCAAAGCCACAACCTGTCCCCAACTTTTGCAGTGTATGAACGCTGCCGGAACGGTTGAGGCCGAAGTTGAAGCTTTCGCCCTCGACCACCACGCCGGGTTGCATATATTTAACCAGGAATTGCCGGACAAAATCCGGAGGCGGAAGGTCCAGAAGGCAGCGAGTGGTCCTAACTATAAAAAGATAATCAACCCCGAATTCGGCGAGAATATGCTTTTTCAAAGGCAGCGATGTCAGGATGCCGGGGCTTTTTTGCGGGCGCAAGACAGCGAGCGGATGCGGTTCGAAGGTCATAACCACCAAGTCGGTTTTCGTTTGCGATGAGGCCTTCTTGGCAGTCGTAAGAATTGCCTGATGGCCGATATGGAAGCCATCGAAATTGCCGATGGTCAGGACGCAGCCTTTCTTTATCTGGCCAATGTCCAATACTGTTCTCAGGATTTTCATCGCGTTTTTAGCTATTCTCTGTGTATTCTGCAATCCACTTTTTGCCCATCGACGAGCTGCCGACAGGCGGAGACACTAATTTACATAAACAGGGTGGGAACTGCAACGCTTTTTAGACACCAAATAGTGTCTCTCGGGAAATAGGTGTCAATGAGGGTTGGTCAGTCAGGGTAAGGCGAAAAAATCGTAAAAAATATTTGCAACTAATTTGCAAATTTAATATAATAAGTATGTTCATACTAATTACAGTAGAAAGCTGCCAAATTAGATACCGATTGATGAAAGAAAAGAAATGGATTCCCGCCTTCGCGGGAATGACAAACCAAGCGAAAAGGTTTGAAGCACAGGAAGCAAAAATGAGAAGTCGGCTTGCAAACATTCTAATAGAACTCAAGGCCCACGCACCATTTACGCTGTTCGGGGCTTTGACGGGTATCGCAATGATGCTGCTTTTTAGAAATCTCTCAGGGCAGACATCCTATCGTCTGTTCTATGTGTTTCACCCGACACACGTGGTTTTGTCGGCGATAGTAACTGCATCTCTATTTCGGCTGCACGAAAAAACAAAGGGCTTTATTATAGTGCTGCTTATCGGGTATTTTGGGTCGATAGGCGTGGCGACTTTGAGCGATTCTATCATTCCTTTCTTCGGCGAAAGTATCCTCGGCGTAGCAATCCCAACCGAGGCACAGGTGCACGGCGGGTTGCATACAAATAAAGTTACGGCAGAACCGGCACAGCATTACGAGCCGAAAATTCACATTGGCTTCATCGAGGAATGGTATATCGTTAATCCGGCGGCGATACTGGGGATACTGATAGCACATTTTCTGCCACGCACAAAACTTCCGCACGCAGGGCATATACTGGTAAGCACGTGGGCATCGGCGGCCCATATTATGATGAACCTGCACAGTGAGGTAACCATCCTGAACGCTGTTGGAATGTTTATAGTTCTTTTTATAGCGGTGTGGCTGCCGTGTTGTTTCAGCGATATAGTCTTTCCAATGCTGTTTGTCAAAGCCCAAGTGATTTCGCCGCACGTTCATCACTAAACCTTTACGGTGAAACAATGAAAGCAAATTTAGACTCAAGGGCGCGCAAAATCCTGAAGGCGGCGAGGCTTTACTGCACCGACTGCAGAGTGGCGATACTGAAGATCCTGACAGCGGCAGACAGGCCGCTCAGTCAGGACGAGATTGCAAAAAGATTAGGCAAAAATCGCTTTGATAAAGTTACTATTTACCGCACTTTAGGGAGCTTATTTAAGGTCGGGGTGGTACATAAGGCCTTTATGGAAGAGAGGGCGTGGCATTTCGAACTGGCCAACAGGTGCAGCGAAAGCCAGTGTCATCCTCACTTTACCTGCACAAGCTGCGGGGTCACGCACTGCTTGACGGAAATGTCACTGCCTATGGCAAAGAGTCCGCATAAGGGCTTTATCATTCGCCGTCAGGAGGTCCGGCTTGAGGGTCTGTGTCCAGGGTGCAGTTGAAGATTTGAGAATTTCGAATATCGAATAATGAATACCGAATTTTGAAGTATAACGTCAAGGGCAGAAAAAGTTAGGACATAAGTAAAAAGCTTGTCCTGGGTGAAGTCGAAAGAGAAAAAAACAAAAGTAAAAGGTAGTAATCGACCGATAAAATCCTTTAATGTATATGCGATTCAAATTAACAATCTTGTCGTTGCTGGTCAGCTTTGCAATTGCGGGCTGTCAACAGCCGCAGGTAACCACCCCAAGTGAGGGCTTGATAGTTACTCCCGAAAAGACCATCAGCGTCTATCAACTTGCTGAACGGCTCGGCCTAAAGGTTACGGATATTGCCGACACCCATGTTGCACTCAAAAATTCAAGCAACACAGTGCTGATTTTTACCTACTCGGGCGGACAGGTTTATGTTAATACAAAACCAATCGGCGAAACCGGCAGAATCGACAGGACAGGCGACAGCGTTTATGTATTAGAATCACTTGCAGCCCGGATACGTGCGGCGATGGGAGTAGCCGTGCACCCCACCATCTCACCGGCATATCCAGGCAAATTGTCCGGCTGCGTTGTTATTGACGCAGGGCACGGAGGTAAAGATGTCGGTGCCATAAGCTGTCTGGGTTTCTACGAGAAAACGGTCAACCTGTCGGTTGCCAGGAAAACGGCTTCGCTGCTTAGACAAAGAGGGCTGAAAGTGATAATGACGCGGGAAGGCGACGAATTTATCGAGCTTGAGGAGCGAGCGGCGATAGCCAACAGAAATAACGCTCAACTATTTGTGAGCATCCACTGCGACTCAATGGAGAGAAGCTCAAAACAGGGTTTCACGATATATGTAGCATGGTCCGGTTCGCGGGCATCCCGCCAGGCGGCAGAAGCGATCGCAGGAGCAATGGCAAAGACAGGCATAGACAAGCAGGGGGTGCGAGAGGCAGATTACAAGGTCCTGATTTACACAGAAGGGCCAGCAGTTTTAGTCGAATTGGGGTATCTGTCGAATTACCAGGAGGCAGGGCTTTTGAGGGATAGCTCCTTTCAGAATCGTCTGGCGGAAGCGCTCACAGAAGGAATCGGTAATTTTCTCAGATAGAACGCAGGTCATTCCGCCAGAGAAAGAAAACCAGTATACCGTTCCAGCTTCCTTCCTCACAGCTATCAAAACTACTTCATTGTATGCTCCAGCTTCAGATCTCGAATGATACCATTGAGAACGTCAACAGGGTCGGTATCGGGTTCCTGATGGAGTCTCCATTTGTACTCGGTCATCTCGCGGTCGAGAATATCCGCAGTTATCTTGGCGATACAGCACTCGCACCGAACTTCATCTGTTTTGCCACCAGCTTCATAGCGACGAAGAAGCGATGTGCTCTCTTGGGTAACAGCCGAGTATATCTTGTCGATGCGATTCTGCCGATTTGTGTGCTTACGGAACTTGGTTGACGTCGCAATCCTTTGCAAAACAGAGACAGCTCTTTCTGGGCCCACTATGCCCGCTGTAATCCAGTCACCATCGCTAAACTTACTGATGCTGTCATTCTGCTTAGTAGAGGCAACGGCTTTTTCGCTAGGTGGTATCCATGTGAAACCACCAAGAGGCGTGGAAATACCCGTGATTCGCTTCAGAAAGTCTCTTAATCTGCCCATATCGACCATCCGTCTAACGACATATTGGACCACCCAGTATAATCTGTTGGATTAGCCCCATCATGCGGCGGGGAGAGGGCCTGCGGCGACGAGTTTCTTACGAGCGGAGTCAACCGTCAAGTATTGCTCTTTTTGTGCCGTTTGGCGCGAGGTCGGTGTTTGCCATTGTAGTCCAAGGACACAATCAACAACGGCTCTAAAACCATCCAGGCGTCATCCGGCTCAACTACGATGACCCGACGTTTACCAACAGCCATCATCTCCGGATGCGGAACGGCCAGAGACCGCCCATCTGCCAGACGAATACTGAACGGCTCAAAGGGTTGTCTGTGCAAAGCTTCACGAATACCTTGCAGGTCCATTTGTTACTCCTCATTATTATCTCGACCCGGCTTGCGAACGCACCAGTCACTACGTCTTAACATATCGTTGTAGAGCAAAGGTTAAAAATCCGCGACTTAACGTATTATAGCGGTGATTGGCAGGAAAAGCAAGAAAAAGGTAAAAATCCATATGTTCGTCTTCATCATAAGTTGTATTACGGTTTACGGTTTGATGGTATAAAAAGAGTAAGGTTGGGTTGTGGACAATGAGGGAGGGTGCGGTTAGAATACCTGCTATGAAAGCATATCCATTGAAGTTTAAGCCGATATACAAGCAGCGGATTTGGGGCGGGCAAAAACTGCGAGAGGTCTTCGGCAAGGATATACCTGCGGGTGAAAAAATCGGCGAAAGCTGGGAGTTGGCCGATTTGCCAGCGGATAAATCCATAATCGCAAATGGGGAACTGGCTGGGCGAACTCTCGGCTGGGCAATTGAAACATACCCGAAAGAAATAATGGGCGATGAGGACTTTTCAGGGCCTTTTCCGCTACTTGTAAAATTTTTAGACGCCGAGGATGTCCTGAGCGTGCAGGTTCATCCTGATAAAGAGACCTGCCGGCGTCTGGGTAAGGGGGAGCCAAAGACCGAGTGCTGGTATATCGTATCCGCTGCGGATGGTGCGATGATTTATAAGGGGTTAAAAAAAGGCGTTACAAGGGAGAAGTTCGCCGAAGCGATAAAGAAAGGCAGTATCGCCCAAATGCTGGCAAAGGTCACTGTTAAGGAGGGTGAGTGCCATTTTCTTCCTGCAGGAACAGTTCACAGCATCGGGCCAGGGATACTAATAGCTGAGATTCAAACGCCTTCCGACACCACCTATCGGGTTTTTGACTGGAACAGGGTTGACGACAGAGGTAAGAAAAGAGAGCTGCACATCGAGGAAGCGCTTGAGAGCATACACTTCGAGCAGAGAGGCGATAATCTTACAGCAACGAGGTTCGGTCGGCTGGCAGATTGCGAATACTTCAAGATAGATAAAGGCCATCAGGCCGGGGACAATGAGGTGCTCGTTTTGCCGGGCGAAATGAAAATAATTATTACTATATCCGGCGGCGGAACAATTCTGGGAGCCGAAGGAAAGCCCGTTGAATTTAAGGCAGGTGAGATGCTGCTTATTCCGGCTGTGTATGAAGGAGCGATACGATTTGCCGAGGATACGGAATACTTAACGGTAACCACGTAAATGATTGTCGATTGGTGATTGTTGATTTTCAATCAGCGATTTCCTCGGCCAGTTACGAGCCAACCGTTACGGCCGGCGGACAAGGTCTCCAAACGGCGCGAGGAGCTGGTATTTATTCTCCCAGGTTGTGTACATTATCCCACAAGCTCCAGAAGTGCGGTTCAGGACCTCAAGCCAGCCCTTTGGGTTGTCGAGCGTATCGCCATCATAATAAGCCCCCGCCAGAGTTTTGAATCCGAGAGATGAAAAGAACTTGAGCGACTCGTTACGCTTATCGTAATACCAGCAAACGATAATTAAATCCTTCGGGATGTAATTCCAGGAGCCGGTGAAGTCGCCTTCAACAAGATAGTAATTGTCGTGGGCGTTGTGGTTCGGGTCGAGCATATCAGACCATATAAAAACCTCGGTATGAGGGTTGGCCTTGCGGATTATCTCGACCTGTTTGGTTATGCAGTCGCCGAGTATCCGGGACATCGTCATCTTACGGCTTTTGCACGCCTCGCAGGCACCACCTGCTCTTATCTCATCCATACTCAGCAAATACTTACCTGGGGCAAGGTGCTTGTGTAAAAGCTGGGTCTGTTTTTCCCAGATTTCATAGAGCTCTGGCTCCGACATACAGACGGTAACCTGGCCTCTATTTACTGCAATCCCGTGGTAGTAACTTACTCTCAGGCGCTCGCCATTTTTAATTCTGCCTGCCAAGTCGTGGTAGTAGCTTATTAGCGGATTAATCCTGCTTTCCGGCAGTATCTGGAGCACAGGTGACTGGTGGTCAAATTTGAAGTTCAGCATCGGGTCCTTTACCGCAGCAAAATCCCTGCCTTCCTCATAAAGTTGTTGTGATTCCTCGCCTCGCACTATCAACGGCGTCCCCGCTCGCCGCAGGATGTTTAGCAAGCCGACCTCTTCAAGCTGCAAATCGTCAACCCAAAGCTTTCCTGATTTTCCACCCCAGAGACCGACATATATTCTGACTGTATCGAAGTTTAAGCTGTTAAAACCCATAACCACTTTGCGCCAGTCGGTAGAAGACGGAACTGCCGGGTCCAGGGGAGCAAGGTCATGTCCATCAGTGTTCAGAATCGCCACCCGCAAAGAGTCAGCGGGTTCAATCTGCTCGGTCTTGACCTGACAGGTCAACCTGTAACAGCAATGTGGACGAACCTTGACCTCCTGCATAACTCTCGCATGCCCGTGCTCATATTTGCCGAAGTTTTCAAACCTCAGGGAAGCTTTACCGCTTTTGAAGACCTCTCTGTCAACGAACGAGACCTCGCCGGGTCTGTCGTGGAATTTGTATCCCGCCAGGAGGTTTTTACTGTATTCTTCGAATCCGGGGTTTATGATTTGGACAGGGGGGTCCGATACCAGATGTGCTGTGCCATTTTCCACAACAAACAAGGCGTCCTTTACAGCAATACCCGCTGCGAGATTTTTGTCATGGGAAAGGACAGAACCTCCGTATCCGACCGAGAAACCCGTTGGGATTATTTCGATGTTGCGCTGCGTGCAGATTTGCTTAACCTGTTCCAATCTTTTGAAGAATTCCGTGGGCTGGAGGTCAAGATTGTCAAGCCCTGCGGCGAGAACCATACCATTCAGGCCGTGCTCGGATGCGGTTTTGGTTATACTGTTTATATCCGCAACATCGCTATCGCTGCGAAGCGACCTCGAGACATAAACCCAGCGATACGGATAATCTTTACCTTCGCCCAGCCCGCTCAACAAAATTAGAACGAGCATAAAGGTCAGGCATTTTATTCTTTTCGTCATACGCCACCAAAAACCGTTACCTACCCCTTTGAACACTTTGATAGTTCGTTGTTCGTAGTTTATAGTTCGTAGTATACGCTAAACGCTATTCGATTACCGCATTAGGTTCCTCGGCTTTTTCTTTGGGCTTGGGCTCATCCTCGAGCAAATCCGAAAGCTGTCTGGTCAGGTACTTGGCCTTCCAGTCAGCAATTTCGTAAACCCAGCCCTGATGCTTGATAGCGAATTCTTTGGCTCTGTCGCGGGCAAGCAGTTTGGCTTCGTTTTTCTTCAACTGCTCCTCGGACTGAACTTCATTTTCCTTGACAACAACAGGCGTTGTATCTGTAAAGGTTGCCTCACAAGTTATCCAGGTCTTACCATCTTTTTGAGCAAGCTTTAGTGTATAAACGGTCGAATCCTTCAGATGGCAAACAAACTGCCGGTCGAAGGATAGCCCTCCAGAGTTTTTCTTAACATCTTCGAGTCTGATGCTCGTCAAGGCAGAGAAAACTGTCTCGCTGTCGCTACTTTTCAGTCTCTTGCCTGCAGGCATATCTTCCAGCACCACGGTTTTGCCATCCTCACCGGCTTTCAATGAATATTGGCCGCCTGGAGAAGTAACTGTCACCGACTGGATATCCTCACGCTTGGCTGAAATTAGCTCCTGCTGAATGTAATCTATCGCCCGCCCGCCGAACCAGGGCGCACTCGGTGATACGTAAACCTTATCGCTGGAAGCCAACCGAACATAACTGCCCTCCCCAAGCTCCCTATCTTTTCCGACGATAACACCTGTAAGCACCGATGAATCCGGCTTTAGAAATTTGACCGCACTGCGGGCCTTTTGTTCAGTTACTCCGAGGTCTTCGTGATTGGCAGGATTGTCTGTATATAATCCCGATGTGCGAATTTCCAGGCACTTTGTGAGCAAATTGTTTATCTGTTTTGCATCAGTGGGATAATTGTCCTTATTGACAACAACAAAACGTCCACCCTCACGCTTTAAGGTTACGGCACTGTCACCAGCCCCTAAAACGATGCTGCCTATATCAGCCGGGTCGAGTCCCTGGATAAGATAAGTTATCCGCTCCGGCCCTGCTCTGGACCCGCTCGAAATGCGTGATTGAACCACAGCCCATATCACCATTAAAACTGCAACAATGCCAAGTATTACAAGTTTTCTGCTGCTCATTTCCAAACCTCGTCTCTCGTCAATCGTCCCTCATCGCTCGTTACGCATCACTTGCATGACTTATGTAATGTCTCTTTCTAACAGTGCGACAGACACCCAGCATTACTGCAATTACCAGTATGGCCGCCGGAGCTACTGAGGTATCGGCGTATTGCAGCTTTCGGCCAAGACGCTCAATTCGCTCACGCCGTTTCATTTTAACCTCGCGAAGTTGGCGCTGGGCTTCGTGAATCTTTAACTCCAGCTCCTTTTTCTTCTGCAATATAGAGCTGCCGATAACCTCTTCCTGCCCTTCTTTGGCCGATGCGACAATAGATTGTAACTGGCCCTGGAAGATAGCAATCTGCGCGTTAATTTTGTTCACCTCTTCTGCTGTTGCCTCTTCGGCCTGTCTTTCAATTTCATCAACAACGATGAACGGCCGCCGGTAATTGCCTCGCGACCTGACTGAAATTAAATCGCCTGAGCCGGTGAAGTCCTCAATGGCGTTGAGCAATAGAGCACTATTGTCGCCAACGATAATTTTGCCAAAGCCGGGGAAAGGTTCCCGATAGGCCAGCGCATCGCTTATAAAGTCAACATCCGCAAAAACCACCACCGCACAGTCCTCTGTGGCTTCTTTTAGACCCGTAAGATGCTTCTTCGCTTCTTTAACCTTATTAGGGTCCTCTGACTCCTTTTCTGAAGACTTATCTTCGTCAGACTCGACCTTAACATCGACGCCATCGGGGAAACTACTCTTAAAACGACCCGTAACTAAATACCCCATCACTACGGGTTTATTGCCCTCGATAAATCTATTCATAAGCATCGACGGCTGCAGCATCATCAATTCATAAGGGCTGCTTATCGAGAAGGTATTTCCCTTAGCGGTGGTCATAATGAGCGGCGTTCGCTTAATCTGGGGTGTCTCTTCTTTCTGTTGGGGCTTTTCGACTTCCTTCAGTACTCCGGCGAACAAAACTCTCACCTGGTTAAGCTCCGCCGCAATCACATTGTCGGTATTGAAGCAGCCAAGTGTCAGAGCAAGGTAGCCAATAATCCGCTCAGGCCTCTGGTCAGCGGCGACGGAAGCCGGCACCGCCAGGTTTTTGTCGCCGGCAAATGTGTTCTCAGGCATTTCAAGACCCCAGGTTCGCAAAAGCACATTCAGGTCGGAATTACGCGTAGGCGGCATCCCCATCTGCATAGCCATTCTGTCGGGTCTGTCGGCAAAGCAATACGGGTCAACACACACAATAGTCCTGCCGCCTTTCAGCACAAACTGGTCTATCGCAAACAAGGTTTGGTCCGGCAGATTTTTTGGGTGAATGACCAGCAGAATATCAACATCCTTAATCTCATTGACGTCTGCGGGTACTTGTTTGACCTCGTATTGCCTGCGCAACTGCTCGATGAAAGTCCAGGGGGGTCTGGGCTGCTGACCCTGCATCCGCATCATCTGGGCCATATACCCGCTCATATCATCACCCATTACAGGCAGCGAGCTTATTATGCCTACAGTCCTCTTCTGCCGGGTAATCGCTGTGTCTATAAGATAGCTTATGTCATACTCGACAAAATTCTGGCGTTCCGGCGAAAAGAACGGTATAATCTTTTCAACCCCGAACGGCGTCTGCACAACCAGCCCGAAGAAGAAATTCTCCTCCTCAGTTATGGGAAACCGCCTCAAACCGCACCGCAATGCCTCTACCTCATCCTCGGAAAAAGGTCTTGGGTCAATTATTTGTAATTCAATCATACCCCCGGCCGCCGCAACATATTCTTCCAATAGCGCTTTGACGAACTGGTAATAATTGTTGAAATACCTAATCTGGTCCGGCGCTTTCAAGGTGGCGGTCTTTGCATAGTAAAGCTTTGCCTTAATCGGCTGGTTGAGCTTGGCCAAAATCGCTTTCGTCCCATTTGAGAGTGTATAAATCTTCTGGTCGGTAATATCGACCTTCCAGGTCTTTCCAACACTCTGGCAAACGCTTATAGCAGCGAAAGCAATCACCAGAACGAGAGCCGCACCAATAATTGCCCGTATCGCTCGGTTCACCCCGTTAGAAATTTGCCGCTTTTGTGCCATAATCCTGCAAACTCCTTATTTGAAAATTTAAAGTGCAAAAATCAAAATAGAGGAAGATAATTTCCACATTTTTGCATTTTCAATTTTGCGTTTGTTTAGTTGGCCTTCCTTTCCTCCAAAACAATACAACAGGCGGCAATCCAACCAATAATCAACAACACAAAATATGAAAGGTCCTTAAACTCCAGCACACCCCTCTGGATTGACTCAAAGTGCGTCTGAAAACTCATATTCTCTATCGCCGACACCAAACCCTTCGGCAAAAACGTCGAGAAGTAACTTAGCGTCGTCGGCATACCTGCAAAAACAAGCACCGCACAGGCAACCACCGAGAGGACAAAACTTATTACCTGGTTCTTGCTGACTGCTGAAAAAAAACAGCCGATAGCTAAAAACCCGCCGGCCATAAGCAAGCTGCTGAGGTAACCGGTAATTATCAAGCCGACGTCAGGGTTACCGAGATAACAAACAGTAATCACCATAGGGAAAGTCAACGCCAGCGCAATGGTAAGGAAAAACCACGCTGCAAAGAACTTGCCTAAAACCGCCTGCACAACTGTAATCGGCAGGGTAAATAAAAGCTCAATCGAACCGACCTTGCGCTCTTCGGCCCACAGACGCATCGCTGCCGACGGCACCATAAAAACAAACAGCAGCGGCAGGTTCATAAAGAACACTCGCATATCCGCCTGCCGCATTTCAAAAAATCCGTCTTTGAATGTCAGATACCCCGAGAAGAACAAAAAAATCACAAGAAATACATAAGCAAGAGGGGTTGTAAAATAACCTTTTAGCTCCCTTTTGAACACCGCTAAAAAACTGTTCATTTTTTGTATCCCTCTGAAAACCTCGCGCAGATAGTTCGTAGTTCATTGTTCGTAGTTCGTTGCTTGTTGTTTATCGTCGATGAACTATGAACACATAACAATGAACACATAACAATGAACACATAACAATGAACAATC
>Ga0315294_10000359_pt1 | contig 49672 bp, 48 predicted proteins | sample YL17G13_40_MG_FD_203626 | JGI IMG/M metagenome (GOLD analysis project Ga0315294, IMG submission 203626) | Sediment microbial communities from Yellowstone Lake, YNP, Wyoming, USA - YL17G13_40 | ecosystem: Environmental > Aquatic > Freshwater > Lake > Sediment | place: USA: Wyoming | collected... | reverse complement strand
GTCGGCGGTCGCGCCGGGCGTTACGAGGATGGTAGTGCAACCGTCCGTCGTTTCTAGCACGTTGTCGAACTGTGCTGAGGCGCGGACCGATATTACCAGAACACAGCTGACACAAAAGTATAAACTTATTAAACCTCTCATAACGGAACCTCCTTTGAAGAATAGGTTTCTATTAAGGGGATGTTCTTCTCCGCAAGGCATACTGATTCCTTTAGCTGAAGGTTAAAGAAGTGGTTAAAAAGGTGAAATTAGCCGAGGTATTTCTTGGGGTCTTTCTCAAACTCTACCTTACAACCATCAGAGCAGAAGAAGTAGGTTTTGCCGGAGTATTGGCTCCTGATGGCATTGGGCTTATCCGATACGGTCATCTTGCATACCGGGTCAATAAATTGTGAAGGTTTTTTGGCTTGTCCTTCCATACCCTTCTCCTTTAACTATAGTGAATTAGCTTAATGATGGATTAGCGCGGCGATGGCCTCCAGGTTATTGCTGAAACCGACGAAAACCTGGTCGTCTATGATGATGGTGGGGGTGGCCAGGCGTTTATATTTCTCCCCCAATTCTTTGAGGTTGACCTCCTCTTCCACCGGCTTATCGGTGAAGGGAATCTTATGTTGGGTAAAGAAAGCCTTTGCCGTTTTGCAGTCGGCGCAGGTGGCGGAGGAGTAGATGGTGATGGTGGGCATTAGGTATCTCCGGGTTAGATTGCTGATTGACGAAAATATCAATTATGGTAACAATAGCATAAGTAAAAAAATTCCGCAAACTAAATTGAAAAGAGACGGTGCGTTCACACCGTCTCTTAGGCTATCTATTAATATTCCGCTTTAGGGCTTAGGAGGTATTATCAGTATCTGTCCCGGGAAGATCCAATGGGGGTCGGCTATCTGGTCGGCATTGGCATAGTAAATTACCGGCCACTGGAAGGGGTCGTGGTAGAAATGTCCGGCGATGCAGAAAAGGCAATCTCCGGGAACTATGGTGTATCTACTGGTGGCTGAAGTGGTGGTCTCCTCAGCTGTCTCTGGTGGGGTAGTCTCTTCGGTCTGTTCACTGGTCTTGGGGGTTTTATCCCCGGTGATGATGAACTCAGAAAATCCCGGAGTGTTGGAGACCATATAGAAATATGACTCGTCCTCTCCTACTGTGCTGGTGGAGAGGGTTTCCACCTGGTTGGTCTCCTTATTTAGGCGATGAAGCTGGATGCTTTCGGGGTCAATGGAATTTTCCGAGAGCCAATTTTTCGTAACTCGGAAACGGACGGTTCCACTGGCGATATCCTCACTGGAGACCGAGGGTAGTATCTCAAAGGAAGAGTAAATGGCTTGTTCTTCGGCATTTATGTTGAATGTTGAATAGGCAGATTGTAGGTCAGGGGTGGTGCTGTAATCCACCTTCACATCCTCTGCCTTGAATTCCTTTTTGGTGTCCAGAGTAACCTCAATCACATCGCCCTGGAAATCAAATTTGAAGTGGCGGAGCTTGGCTACCTCTTCAAAGAGCTTTCTTTCCACCTTACTCTCCCAGAAGGAGAAGGAGAGACCGATGTAATGCGAACCAAAGGTGCTCGCCAGGCTATCGCCCAGAGGGTATAGAAAGGCATAGTCAACGCTCAAGTCGGCGCCCAGTATGCCCTTAAAGTCATAACCCATACCCAGGGCTAGCTGGTTATGATTGAACCCGCCGCGTATACTCATATTCGGCACCAGGCTTTCGGTCTCTATCCCCCAGTGTAAGATAATTTGCTTCTTGCCGGCGAGCTTCTGATTGATAAACTCAATATCCAAAGCTGATTTGAAGATACCGAAATTGCCAGCCAGACCGCCCACCAGGCGCAGGGGGACTTTATCCACCCCTCCCTCTTTGTCCAGGGACATATTTGGCTGGTTAAGATTGTGCACAGCCAGTCCCCAGGAAAGCCACCTGGTCACTGCAGTGTAGATTCCTAAATCCAGAGCATATCCAGTCTTTGAGCTTCCATTCTCTGCGAAGAAAGGGTCTTGTTCCATCTGGTCATTGAGCCGATAGCTCTTGTGTAAAATCTTGAAATCTATCCCCAAAGATAGGGGGAAGGGAAGCGGCAGGAGGTCGTTGAAGCCCCGGGAGAGAACAATTCCCAGCTGGTTCTCCCGATAAAGTTGGGAGGTGAAAAAGCCGTTGTGAACCCCCAGAGTGCAGATATTTCCCAGGGGGTTACTGTAACTGAAGTTCATAAAGCCCAGTTTGTCGTAATCCAAGCCAGTGTATTCTCGGGAATAGGTGGAGGAAATCTTGTATGCCGGAAGATACCAGATGGCCCCCGGATTGACCTCTACCGCATTGGAATCGTCGGCCAGGGCTACAAAAGCACCGCCCAGACCCACCAGACGAGCTCCGCCCTCCTCTTCAAAGGAAGCCTGTGCCATTCCTGAAGCTAACAGGATAAATACGATAACTGAAATCATCTTGGTTTTCATTTTCAATCCTCCATTACTATGTTACCTGGCTACTAATACTGAACCGTTATATACTTTGCCTTCTACCTTTATCTGAAATAGATACAGCCCTGCTTCCACCAGGACTCTGGCGTCGTCGGTTCCGTCCCAGGTGGGTTGATTGGATTGGCAAATATAGACCTGGCGCAAGTTGCGGTCGTAGATGGTCAGTTCCGCCAGGGCATTGTTGGGGTTGGGGAAGCTGAAGCCAGTGGAGTCGTTTATGCCATCGCTGTTCGGGGTTATACAGGAGACCTCCGGTCCGATTTTTGGTGGTTGGGTATTAACTTCCGTGGTGGCATCGGGGGTATCCGGCCAGAGTTCGCGGTTTCCGGCAAAGTCTTGAGCGATGGAGACAAATTGATAAAAACCGTCGCCACCGGTGGTGCTGGAGTCAAATTCAACAGAGGTATCCGGAGATGGAACCGTGGCATAGAGCTGCCAGCCGGGCGGTTGAGAGGAGATGTTTGCCAATTTTGGCTCAGTGCCGGGGGTGAGCACAGAAGTTGGATGATACTTAGTTGTCATAATCGGTAGAGTAGAACTTTCTCGCAGATACCAAATTTCCGTGAATTCCACTCCTGAGGCTGGGTCGGGGTCGGAGTAGGTGAAGTTGATGGTAAAGACCACCTCGGTCTGGATCTCTGCCAGCGGAAAGATGTTGGAGGAGGGCTGAACTGTGTCCAGAAAGATAGTAGCCTGCTCTGGAGGAGATTCCAGGTAGCTAGCGGTAGCCACTTTGGCGTAGACCGTCTTTTGTCCGTCACCGGTGCTCAGCGTGAAGGTGGAATCTTGTTGGTAGGGGACCCAGCTGGCTCCGGAAAAATCGGAGTTCTCCGAGAGCATCATATAGACACAGCTCTCCGGGTCATTTACTACGATGTGGGCGGATACCGCGGCATTGTCAGTATATTGGGTATTTCCCGAAGTTGTATCCGCTAAGGTGAACTCGGTAATGGCAATAGTGGTGATTACCGTAGTGCTGGCTTCAGCGGTGCCGGTGCGGGTTTCCAGGTTTCCAGCATTATCTTCTGCCACCACCTCAAATTCGTAAAACCCATCGCCGCCGGTGGTGCTGGAATCAAAGCTGAAAGTGCCGGTCGGCGGCGTTTGGGTAGTGTAAGCGGTCCAGGTGCCACCGTCCTTACGATACCATAGGGTGGCATCAGCTACACCACTGGATGGGTCCGAGTCGGAGTAGGTATAGGGTATGTTAAAGACCGGGGTAATGGTCTCTGGCGGTAAATCACTTGCCGTGCTAGCCGGTGGCACTGTATCTATGAAGATGTCGTCATAGATGATATTTGATACATAGGTTTGAGTGGAGTCGCAGACCTGGGCGTAGAGGGTGCGGGGACCGTCTCCAGGGGTGGGGAAGGTAGCTTCTACGGGGTCGGAGTAAGCTATCCAGGGTCCACCGGTATAAAACATATTCGGGGATTCGGAGAAGCGGATGTAGGCTACTTGTCCGGGATACTCAACATTGGAGTCGACGGATACGGTTAGGGAGTTAGAATATTGCTCGGAACCAGAATCGGTGTCGCTTAAAACGATGGAATTTAACTGGGGGAGTTCGCCGGGGAAATCTACGGAGATGGAGTCGTGCCACACATAACCGTCCAGTGAGGCTTGGTTATATGAACCTAGGAACATAAAGGCTCGGGCGTCGGTGAAGTCCTCGGTGTAATCGGTAGACCAATCCCATTCCTTTCCATAAACCTTCTCATCCCACACGCCGGGGACGCCGGCAATGTAACAGCGGGCAATCCCTCCCACTCCACCTATGTTCGGTTCCAGCTCAATGGTTACAGTAACCGGAAAGTCGCCTGAATATTGGGGGACTCCTTGATTGCCAATATCTTGAATCCCAATCTGTATATGGCCGGGATAAGTGCTGGTTTGGGATATGGCGCACCAAACGCCCATGTTCCACCACCATTCGTTTTCCGGGTCTATCATCACCGAACGCATAAAGCCGACCTCAGCCCAGGCTTCCTGACCTACACCGGGCTGGGTGAAGGTGCCGTCGTAAACGGTGAAGGTGATGGAGCATCCGTCGTAGTTCTGGGCGTCAAAGTTCCGCTGGGAGAAGACGTAGATGTGCGACCAATAGTCTTCAAATGTGGGCCAGGTATGGAGGACCAGATTGGTGCCGTCGCAGCTGGCTTCACCCCAGCCGTCAAGGTAATCGGGAACTAACCATTTGATTGGGTCGGGGGGGCCGGTGTAGTTGAAATCGTCTTGGACTATGACCCAGGCATTTCCTGGTTGGGGGATAAGTAATGCGGTTACGCACAAGGCAACAAAGCTAGAGGTTGAAACAATTCTGGTGAAAAAATTTTTTTCTGCCATTCAATCTTCACCTTCCTTTATTAAGAACCGTTGGTGATAAGGCTTACAGATTTATCAAAAATTTATACTTATCTAATACAAACCAGAAGAATAAAAATCATCATAAATAGTAGTCTACACAATTGTAATTATGAATTATATTATTGGGAGTAAATGCTATATTATACAATAATTAATAAGATATATATTTCTGTATTTTTTATACCACGAAAAAGAGAAAAATGCAAGTCTGTTACTATGACAAAAAGTGAATATGCAAGTTAATTATGTATAAATATGATAAAATAATGAATTGATAATATTATCCAACAGGAGCGAGCAAACTTTTTTCTTGCTAATTTTAAGTCGCTTTCGTAAAATATTTTATTATTCAAAATTTGTGCTAACAAAGCTAAGGATAGTGCTTGAAAGGAGTATAATTAAATTGAGCAATATCGGTTCCTACGAAAAACGCTATAAAAATTTTGATTGGTCGCTCTCTAAAAAAGAGATGTCCTGGGACGAAGATGGTATGATTAACATTGGCTATCTCTGCGCCGACCGCAATTGCGACCTGGGTTTGGCGGATAAAACTGCCCTCATCTGGGAGAGTTTCACCGAAGAAGAGAAAAGATATACCTTCAACGATATTCGTATCTACAGCAATAATTTTGCCAGGTTTTTTAAGGATTTGGGCATATCCCCTGGCGAGCGCGTATGCATATTTTTGGATAAAATCCCCGCCCTATACATCGGCATGCTCGGTGTGTTGAAGACCGGGGCTATCGCCCAACCGCTCTTTTCCGCCTTCGGGGAAGAGGCGCTGTTCACCCGATTGGATGATGCGGCAACCAGTGCCATCCTTACCTCGCGTAAGCATATCGGCAAAGTGCGTCGTATCCGCGATAAACTGCCGGCGCTTAAATATGTTGTAGTGGTGGATGGAGATGATATGGAACTCAAAGCGGGTGAGTATGCCTTCAATTTTGAGAAAGCTACTCCCGTAGAAAAGTTTGAGTGCTATAAAGCAACCACCGAAACCCCCTCCCTCCTGCATTACACCTCCGGCACTACCGGTAAGCCCAAGGGTGCTCTGCATGTGCACGGCTCGGCAGTAGCCCAATATATCACCACCAAGTGGGTGCTGGACCTCCAACCCAACGACCTCTACTGGTGCACTGCCGACCCCGGCTGGGTTACCGGCACCTCTTACGGTATTATCGGTCCCTGGTGCCAGGGGGCGACTCAGTTGGTCTTGGAGATAGGCTTCATTCCCGAGCGCTGGTATAAAGCCATAGAGAAACATAAAGTTACCGTCTTCTATTCTGCACCCACGGCTATCCGTATGTTGATGAAGGAGGGTGAGCAATTGGTGCGCAAATTTGACCTCTCCTCCCTCAGGCATTTAATCTCTGTCGGCGAACCGCTCAACGCCGAAGCAGTGCTCTGGTCGGAGAAGGTTATGGGATTACCTTTCCACGACTCCTACTGGCAAACCGAGACCGGCTGCATAGTCATCTCCAATTACCCTGATATGAAGATTAAACCCGGCTCTATGGGCAAGCCCTTTCCGGGCATCGTCGCCACTATAGTTGACCCCAAGGAGTTTAAGCCCATCAGTCATCCCGGCTCGGTGGGCTTAATTGCTCTACAGCCCGGCTGGCCGGCGATGTTCCGTAATTATTGGAACAACGAGGAGACCTATAAAAGCAAGTTCAAGAACGGCTGGTATATCTGCGGAGATAGGGCGAGCATTGACGAAGAGGGTTACTTCTGGTTTGTTGGCCGGGACGATGATGTCATTAACACCGCCGGTCACCTGGTAGGACCTTTTGAGATAGAGTCGGCTCTACTTGAGCATCCGGCGATAGCGGAATCGGCAGCCATCGGCAAACCCGACCCGGTTAATATGGAAGTGGTCAAGGCGTTTATTGCCCTAAAACCGGGGTATACACCCTCCGATGAACTGAAGCTGAACATAATCAACTTTGTGCGCAAGAGACTATCGCCGCTGGCTATGCCACAGGAGATAGAGTTTCGGGAGAGTCTGCCCAAGACCAGAAGCGGTAAGCTTATGCGCCGATTGCTGAGGGCACAGGAGACTGGCGAGGAGATAGGAGATATCTCTACGCTGGAGAATGATTAGAGAAACGATTACAAATAAGGAGCAAAGATGGACAACGAGATGAAGGAAGTCATCCTGCAATATATACGGGATGAGTATGTGGATGAGGATTCCGGCGTAAAGGTAGACGAGAACACCCGCTTAATCAGCGGTGGTCTGGTGGATTCATTTTCACTGGTCTCTCTTCTGCTCTTCCTGCGCCAGAGGTATAAGGCGGATATCCCCGACGCCGAGGCTACTCCCAATGCCTTTGACACGGTAACCTCAATAATGCAGTTGGTGGATAAATACCGTAAGGATAAATAGTAGATTTTCCCGGAAAATTTTCTCTGATTTCTCTCTCTGGACAGGAGGGTGATGATGGTATACAACAAGAAGGCAAAGGAATTCTACTCCCAGGAATTAGCCAGTCTGCGGGAACAGGGACTTTATAAGGAAGAGAGATATATTCATTCGCCGCAGGCTTCCAGCATAGAGGTGGAGTTCCCCGCCGGCACCGAGCCTAAACCGGTCATAAATATGTGCGCCAACAACTACCTGGGACTTTCCAGCCATCCGCAGGTCTTGGAGGCGGCGCATAAGGGTCTGGAGGAGAGGGGCTACGGGATGAGCTCGGTGCGCTTCATCTGCGGGACGCAGGACATCCATCGGGAACTGGAGAACAAGCTCTCCCAGTTTCTGGGAACCGAGGATACTATCCTCTTCTCCTCTTGTATGGACGCCAACGCGGCGGTCTTTGAAGCCATATTGACCAACGAGGATATCATCATCTGCGACCGGCTCAACCACGCCTCCATTATTGATGGTGTGCGTCTGGCTTCTGCTCAACAGGATTCCTACAAACATATGGATATGGCTCATCTAGAAAAAAAGCTGGAGATGCACCAGGATAAGCGCTTCCGGGTCATCGCCACCGATGGCGTATTCTCAATGGACGGTGACATTGCTCCTCTGGACAAAATTTGCCAGCTGGCTGAAAAGTGGGACGCAATGGTGATGGTGGACGATTCCCATTCCACCGGTTTTATAGGTAAGACCGGGCGGGGCACCCACGAGCACTGGGGGGTGATGGGTCGTATTGACCTGATCACCACTACCCTGGGCAAAGCTCTGGGTGGCGCCAGCGGAGGCTGTATCAGCGGGCGCAAGGAGCTGATTGAGATGTATCGTCAGCGTGGGCGACCGTATCTCTTCTCGAATGCCGTCCCGCCGGTGATAATCACCGCCGCCAGTCGGGTGATAGATGTCCTCTCCCAGACCACCGAGCGGAGGGACAAGCTGGAGGAGAACACCAAGTATTTTAGAGAAAAGATGACTGAAGCCGGCTTTGATATTCGTCCCGGGGTGCATCCCATAGTTCCGATAATGTTGTATGATGCCAAGTTAGCCCAGGGTATGGCCAAAGACCTCTTCACCGAGGGGGTCTATGTGGTCGGGTTCTTCTTCCCGGTGGTGCCCAAGGGGCAGGCCAGGATTCGGGTTCAGCTCTCTGCGGGACACGAGAAGGAGCAGCTGGATAAAGCTATATCTGCGTTTATCAAGGTGGGCAAGAAGTATGATATTTTGCATAAGACCAAGGAGGAAGTGATAGCGAAGTATGGTATGTGAAAGAAATATAGTAAATAATGACTTATCAAATATTGGAAAATAATCCCGGCTTTTAATCATAGGAATTATTTTTTGGTTCTGTTATATGGGAAATATTATATATCTATTCAGGTAGCGTGCTAATGTTTAAACAGCGGGAGTACTTTGTTCTTGACTCCTTAGTATTTTTGCTTTACAATATGTAAAAGAGTTTCTCTGTTAAACCTTTAGGGTTAAATTGTGAAAAAGGAGGAGAAGATGAAGAAAGCGTTATTAATCATTGTTTTGGCGTTTTTTTTGGTTTCTTGGGCGCTGGCTAGCGACACTAAAGTATCTCCAAATAGGGGAGCGACGATTCCCAATCCTGATCCCGTGAACGATATTTGGTTCGTAGGAACTGGTTGGACGCTTCCAACCAGTGGACAGTGGTATGGCATTGGTTGTAAATGGGATGCTGGCACATTAAAATTATGGTGCGGAGACTGGTCTAACTATGAAGCATTTGAATTTGGCGATGATGGCACTCCCACCGGCGTTAGCTTTGACCTAGACTCTCTATGTGACCCTAATGACCATGCTTATGTTGCAGATGACAGCGACATCGGTGCTAGTGATTCTCTGTTCATTGGTGACTACGCTACTTTTGGAACAAACCTGGTGGATATTTGGGATAACATTGCGACCTCGCCAACGCACAGGGATTGGAATGTCACTGCTACCACTGTTATGGGTATTGCTTATTCCCCCGAGTTTGATGTCTTGTATTACACCGATGATTATAGCACCTTAGTTTGGGGTGACTTGAACAGCACTACCTTCAGTCAGGTGGGCACCAGCTCAACTGATTCCGTTGGAGGTCTGGCTTTTGTTCCTGCAGAAGCGAAGGCTCATCCTCCATTGTTGATTATGATTTCCCAGACTTTATGGATAACCATCTTGGAATTGGATGGCACCACCGGTTATCCAACTGGGAGTATTTGGAGTGGGTGGGACCAAATTGCCATGCCTTCTGGAATTGAAATGCCCGGTGGTTGCGAGTGGGACGGGCAGTTCCTGTGGATAGTTGACCAAGAGACTAGTTCAGATGTGGTAATGACCTTGGGTTTAGAAGGTTTATCGCCCAATGTCGGTATTCAGCCCACCTCTCTGGGTAACATCAAGGCTATGTTCAAGTAGCTCTTCTAAGGAAGGTTTAAGGCCGGGAGTAACCTCCCGGTTTTTTTATCTCCGCCAATCAGTCATTATTTTGATATTTATTTTCCCGGATTCTTGTGGCATAATAATGACAACAGTAACAATGTATGTTTAGGATAGATGCCAAATGAAATTACTTATTACTATTTTGGTTATCGCTTCCCTGCCTGTCGCTATCTCCTGTGATTTCCTGGGCGGTGGCGGTTGGCCCTACGGCTGGGTGAAGAGCAAGCCCAACCCGGTTCTCTCCTACGGACAACCGCAGGAACCGACCCGCATCAAGGAAGACCCATGTGTGCTATACGAAGACGGCGTCTATAAAATGTGGTTTTCCGCCAGTGCTGAGGGGGCCCAACGCAAGATATACTATGCTATATCTGTGGACGGAATAAATTGGACCGTGCAGGACGAGCCAGCCCTGGATTTGGGAGGGAATAACCAGTGGGACGATGAGGATGTCATCACTCCTTTTGTAATCAAAGTAAATGGCATATATCATATGTATTATGCCGGTCGCTCCGAGGACGATGACCCTTACTACCGTCCGGGTAGCACCTTTGAAATCGGTCACGCTACCTCGGATGATGGGTTAGATTGGCATAAAGACCCGCATAATCCGGTAATCTCCCTGGGAGACGAGGGCAGTTATGATGGTATGGGGCTTTCTAGCCCCACAGTGCTCTACGAAAACGGCGTCTTCAAGCTGTGGTATTCGGCGATAAGCTGGACCGAGGAGAATTATCAAAGATTGCAGTTGGCGCAAGCCAGCTCCAGCGACGGAACTCATTTCACCAGGAGCTCAGAAAATCCGTTGCTCTCTGTGGATGCGGAAATAGGGGTTGCATCTCCTGGTGTGGTCTTCACCGAGGGTAAATACTATTCCTTTTTCACCGAGTATCCCAACGGATTTCCCTATCAGATAGGACCGGTCAGCGTAGCCAGTTCACCTGACGGGTTAGATTGGACGATTATGGCCAGTGGAATTCTCTCTCGGGGTTACTCCGGCGACTTTGATGAGACTGGGGTCTACAGTCCTTGTTTGTTACAGAATGGAAGTTCCTGGATGATGTGGTATGGCGGGATTAGGTATGATTATGCCAGTGGTGAATACCAATTTGGGATTGGACTGGCAACTCGCTAGCATATTATTGCATTTATGTATTTTAATTGCTTAGAAAATTTCTCTAAGCCTTAAATTACTTATGTTAATCTAGTGCTGTAAATTTTAACTATCCGTAAAAAATTATGCCTCGCAAAATCTTACTATCTGAAGCAACTAATACCAAAAGCTACGGAGGAAGGTATCTGGAAAACGTCCTCTTTGCCGGCGTTCCTTCCTCCGGATGGATATGTTTTTCCATTGCCGAAGTGGCTGCAGGTTTTGCCAGCCCACCTATAGTCTGGGACCAAGAACAGATAGGGTATATGCTCTCCGGCAAGATGATATTTGAGTCTAAGGGTGAGGAGATTGAGGTCAGTTCCGGGGAAATCTTCCATATTCGCAAGGGGGAGGAAGTTACCTTTTTTGCCCAGCAGAGAGCCCGCTACATCTTCGTCAAATGGAACTAAAGAATAATGCTATCTATTTAATTGTTTTTTGCTGCCAGCGACAGGCTTCCTGTCGCTTCGCTTTTTGTTTGACTGGATTTGGAAATGTGAATATAATCTCTGCATATCTCTGTCGGGTTAAGTAATCCAACTCCATCAATGCTCCGGTCCATCCATATAAGAAATTATGCTCTCATAGAGGAAGTGCAGACCACTTTTCTAGACGGTCTTACTGTGTTGACCGGTGAGACTGGCGCCGGCAAGTCTATGCTGGTAACCGCCCTGGGTCTGGCTTTGGGAGGAAGAGCTTTTACCGAACAGGTGCGGGTTGGCTTTGACTCTGCGGTAGTGGAGGCGGGATTTGCTATGGCGAATGACCAGGTCCTCTCCGTTCGTCGTGAACTCTCCCGTCAGGGACGAAACCGCTGTTATCTGGACGGGCGGGGGGTATCCCTAAAAGCCCTGCGGGAAGGAGTCGGTCCGTTGGTGGATATGCACGGTCAGCACGAACATCAGACGCTGATGGAGCAGAGCAAACATCTGGAATTCCTGGACGCCTTTGGAGGTCTGGTCGGCGAATTGGAGCAGGTCAAGGGGACATACGGGAAGTTTTCTACCACCAAACGGAGATTGAAGGCATTTTTGCAAAATGAAGAGGAACGCCGCAGGAGAATAGAGCTATTGAAGTATCAGTTGGACGAGCTTAATCGGGCGGAGCTGGTCTCCGGCGAAGATGAGATGCTCTCTTCCGAGAGGGAGTTTCTGCGCAGTGCAGAAAAAATTGCGCTTCTTGCCGACGAAGCTTGCTCGCTTCTGGATAGCGAGGGTGAGGAGACAATTCTTCCCGCTATCTCCCGGCTTAAAGACGCTCTAGCCAATCTCTCTGAGCTGGACGGAGCCCTAACCGACCAGAGTGGAGCTACTACCGAGGTCTATTATCAGCTGGAGGAACTCTCTCGGTTTCTCGCCAACTACCGTTCGGCGCTTGATTTTTCTCCTCAGCGACTGGAGGAGGTGGAGGGTCGCCTGGCACAACTTTCCATGCTGGAACGGAAGTATAATCTGGCGAGCATTGAAGAGCTTTTGGGATATGCCCAGAGCATAACTCAAGAGCTCTCCGACCTCGCTAATACTGTGGAGGACCGCCAGGAATTGGAGCAGAGACTTGTTCTGGAGAGGACTGCTCTGGGAAAAGCGGCGGAGAGTCTCTCCCGGCGTAGAAAAGAACGGGCAGAGAATTTCAATGCCCTGGTGGAGAAGGAGCTCTCCGACCTGGGTATGGAGGGTTGTGCTTTCTTGCCATATTTTGGCAGATGGGAAGACGGCGACCTGGTGGCTCTATCTGACGGGTCGGAGGTCCCCTGCCGGCAGAGCGGTATAGATAATCTGGAGTTCTTAATCGCTCCCAACCCTGGTGAAGAGCCTTTACCTTTGGTGCGCATCGTCTCCGGGGGCGAGTTATCGCGCATAATGTTAGCATTGAAATCGGTGCTGGCGGAGGTTGACCGGGTGGGCACTCTCATCTTTGACGAGATAGATGTCGGCTTGGGAGGGAGAGCCGCCGCTCAGGTGGGGAAACATCTGCACGAGCTGGGCGCCCATCGCCAGGTGATATGTATTTCACATCTCCCCCAGATTGCCTGTCGCGCTGACCATCATTATATAGTGGAAAAGGGCTCGCAGGCAGGACGAACAGTAACCCGGGTGCGGGAAGCGCAGGGGGAAGAGAGAGTGTTGGAGTTGGCCAGGATGTTGGCTGGTGAAGCGGTGCCCTCGGAGGTAACCCTGAAGAGCGCCAGGAAGATGCTCGCCGGGAAATAGCTGTCGTTCACTTGCCGGTTAAATCTTAGGGATTTATCTACTATAAACTTGAGGGGAAGCTATGGTGGAATGTCAGAACTACCAAAAGAATCTTGAGAAATGCAATTGCACTTACGAACCCTGCAGCAGAAAGGGCAACTGTTGCCAGTGTATTTCCTATCATCGCAGTATGAACCAGGCACCGGCTTGTCTCTTCCCAGCGAAAGTGGAAGCCACCTACGACCGCAATTTAGAGACTTTATCCAGGGCTATTCTGGAAGGTAGAAAATAGAGCATTGTTCCACTTGTTTTTTCCTAAATAAGGTGTTAAAATAATTAGTGAAATGAAAAAATGATAGGAGGGAATTGAATATATGAGCAAAAAACTCGTCATCGCGGTAGCCATATGCGCCGTGGTCTATCTGTCCTTAGGTTTTGGAGTCTTAAACAAGTATGTGCTGAAGATAGGTGCTAAGACCGAGGAGAAGACTAAAGATGAACAGATTTCGGAAGGCATGGAAAAAGTAACTGCTCAAGAGAATGCACCGACAGAGGATACATCTAAATTGGAGACCACCACTCAGGAGTCAACTAAAGAAACGCCCACAGAGAGCTCCAGCACTTATACCAAATCCACCACCACGACCACCAAGAGCGATGAAGTGGCTGAGACCAAGACTACTCCTGATAAGACCAAGGAAACGAGCAGTGAACTCAATGTTGATGATATCCTGAAATCTAGCAGCAGCAGCAGCGAAAGTGATGAGGACTTATTAGGTGGCATTAAGAAGTAGAGGTTTGTGGAGCGTATCTCCGTTACCGGGAATTTCTGCAGACTCATCTTTTGAGCCTCCTGGAGGAGAGCAGATTGCCAATTTATCAATTTAAATGTCTGCATTGTGGGAACGACTTTGAACTTATCACCTTATTAGAGAACAAATCTGAGGTGGTATGCCCACATTGTCTGTCCAAGAACCTCAAAGAGGTGTTATCTCCTTTCGCCACCGGAGGTGAGGGCAAAACACCATACGGACCCAGCTGCACTTGAAAAAAGCTCAATGAATCTGCTGGCTCAGCCGATTAAAAATACAGCGAGGGCGCCTGCCCTCGTTTTTTGTTGTCCAAGCTCCACTAACCGCTAAAACCGCTTGACAAAGAGCGTGCAACTGTTAAAATCGCAAAAATTGAATTGTGCCTTAATTCACATCATTAAGTAATGATAACTATGACCATGATTTCGTTACCAGTGGCAGCTTGGGCAATCACCGCGAATTAACATAACCTTTGCGAGGGCTAGGCTTTTATGGACATCATTATCTTACTCTACATAGCGGTGGGATTCGTCGCCGAGATGATAGACAACTCCTTAGGTATGGCTTACGGGGTAAGTTCTAATACTTTCCTGCTCAGCCTGGGTTTTCCCCCAGCCATCGCCAGCGCCTGTGTGCATTTCTCCGAGATGTTTGTCACCCTTACCGCCGGCATCTCCCACTTCAAGTTGGGCAATGTTGACAAAAAGCTGTTCCTCAATCTGCTCATCCCCGGAATCCTCGGGGGAATCATCGGCGCCTACATTCTCACCTCGGTGGAGGGAAATATCATCAAGCCCTTTATCTCCATATATCTAGTCATTATGGGCATGGTGATACTGGTCCGTGCTTTCCGCAAAACTAAGGAGAGGCAAGTCCATAGTAGGTTATTTCTTATCCCCGTGGGTGCAGTAGGAGGCTTTTTTGACGCCATCGGCGGCGGTGGCTGGGGTCCCATTGTTACCACCACGGTTATGGCTAGAGGTCACGACCCGAGGAAGACGGTAGGCTCGGTCAACGCCGCGGAGTTTTTCGTAACCGTTGCCGAATCCATTACTTTCATCGTGGCTATTGGCACGACGCTTTTCCAGAACTGGCAGTTAATCCTGGGCTTGTTAATTGGCGGGGTAGTGGCGGCGCCGCTGGCAGCTTATATCTGCAAAAAAATCCCGGTGCGAGTCTTGCTTATCATTGTAGGGATTTTGATAATTGGATTGAGCTTGAGAACCATTTACCAGTCCTGGCCGGATATGGTGGCACTGTGGCAGAATATTTTTGGTTAGGTCAATTAACCATTTTATAAGGGCTGGGCTAGCCCAGCACCTGCTGCTCCCCCCCACAAAAACCTTGACATCCCCAGCATACTTTGCTATCATGCCTGCGCGGGGTGGAGCAGTCCGGTAGCTCGTTGGGCTCATAACCCAGAGGCCGCAGGTTCAAATCCTGCCCCCGCAACCAAGATAATCAACCCAGCCATCAGGTTGGGTTTTGCATTATAATTTTCAACAAATATGCTATGCTATAATCTATGTGAAAATAAATTAACAATCCCGCTTTTTTCTACGCTGATAATGGAAGAAAATTACATTGATAACGATGAGACGGAGCAGCCGGTAGCTGACCAGGAGACTCTGGTAGAGCTGGAGTTTGACAAACTGCTCCAGTTGATGGAGCAGTTCGCCTACACCGAACACGGCAAAGAGCTGGTTGGTGGGCTTCTCCCGGCACATGCCCCGGCAATCGCTAAACTAATCCAGGCGCAGGCGGTGCAGATGCGCGCTCTTCTGGACTACGGTGTGGGCTTGCCTTTCACCGAGCTTACCGACATTCGTCCCTACCTCAGCCGTCTAGCCACCGCCGGCTCCTATTTAGCCCCTAAAGAATTTCAGGATCTGGCGCAAGTGCTCTCCACGGCAATGACCGTTCGCCATGCCCTGGATAAAAGTGAAGAGCTTTATCCCGACCTGGTAAATATAACCGTTACCGTTGGAGACCATAAACCGTTCATCCGCCAAATTCACACTATCATTGATGAAGCCGGGGAGGTGAAGGACTCTGCCAGCACCGCTCTTTCCGAGATTCGCCGGGAACTGCGGCGCAATCGCACGGAGATATACAACCGACTGACCGGCTACTTCACCAATAAGCGCACCACCGAAGCCATCGGCGAAGAGACCGTGGTGATGCGCAACGAGCGTTTCTGCATTCCAGTGCGAGTGGATTCCCTTTCAGCCATAAAGGGTATAGTGCACGGTCGCTCCGGCAGTGGCTCCACCGCCTTCGTGGAACCACTGGCGGTCGTGGAATTGAACAATAAACTGGCGGAACTAGCCAGCGCCGAAGAGGCTGAAATTCGCAGAATTCTGCTTTCCTTGGCCAATACCGCTCGCGAATTTCTCCCCCAACTCCGCTCCACTGAATCCGCCCTGGCCGAATTGGACTTCATCCGTGCCAAAGCCATCCTCGCCCGCCATCTGGGCGGCAATCCTCCGGAGTTGGTGGCGGAAGGCACACTGGAGCTCTATCAGGCTCGCCATCCATTACTAATGCTCTATTCTGCTGAGCGCGGTAATAACCCCCAAAGCGCCGTCATTCCCTCGGATTTTTTCATTGGTGGGAAGGTACAGGCGGTGGTCATCTCCGGTCCCAACGCCGGCGGAAAGACCGTGGCGGTGAAAGCCGTTGGTCTGCTGGCGATAATGGCGCAATGTGGGTTGGAGATACCCGCCACCGCCGATTCCCGCCTGCCGGTCTTCAATCGCATCTATGCGGAAATAGGCGAGGGACAGAGCGTAGAGGAGAATCTATCCACCTTCTCGGCGCACATAATTCGGCTGAAAGAGATTATCTCCGGGGTGAGCAATAACTCTTTGGTCATACTTGACGAGCTGGGGGTGGGCACCGACCCGGCTTACGGCTCGGCGTTAGCCAGTGCGGTGATTGACTATCTTTGTAAGGCGCAAGCCCTCACTCTGGTAACTACGCATTACGACCAGGTGAAGCGGCATGCCTTCACCCACGGCAATATGGTAAACGCTGCGGTGGAGTATTCCGAAGAAACCGGTTCGCCTACTTATCATATCATCTGGAATAGCTACGGTTCCTCCCACTCCTTAGAGATTGCCGAGAACTTGGGCTTTCCCGGGGAATTGATTCGCTCCGCCCGCGCTAGTGTCGGTCAGGAGCGGGAGAGCTTGGAGAGAGCGCTATCTGCCGCCGAGGCGGAGCGTGCCAAGCTCAGCAGAGAACGAGAGCAAATTTCGGCAGACAGAGCCTTCTGGGAGGGTCGTAGGCAGGAATTAGAGAAAAAGTTGACCAATTGGAAGAGCGAGCGAAGAAATTTACTCGCCCAAGCCCACCGGGAGGGAAAGGAGTTCATATATAAGGCGAAGGAGGAGGCGCGCCGCTTGCTCAAGGAACTGCGCGAGCAGGAACATATTTCGGAGAAAGAGGTAGTTACGAAACTTACCGAGCTCTCCCGGTTAGAGGAGCAGATGCTTGCCGAGGGTGAGGAGGAGGTAGTGGAGGAAACCTCCTTGCTCTCCGTGGGCGACTGGGTGCGTCTGCGCGGCGGTGATTCCATTGGTAGAGTAGAGGCAGTGGATGAGAAGCGCCGGCAGGTCAGTGTGATTATGGGTGGATTGACGGTTAAACTTCCTTTTTCTAAGGTGGAACTTGCCGAGCAGCCCCCGGAGACGGTTGGTGGCGTAGGAATAAGCCAGGCGGGGGGCGAGGGTGGGTATCGTGTAATGCTCATTGGAATGCGGGTGGAAGAAGCCCTGGAAGAGCTGGACCGCCGGTTGGACGATGCTATTCTGAGTGGATTTTCCAGCATAGTGGTAGTGCACGGCTTCGGCACTGGCAGATTACGCACCGCAGTGCGGGATTTCCTCTCTCATCATCCCCAGGTGGAGAACCATCGCGCCGGGGTGGAGGGTGAGGGTGGGGGCGGAGTTACCGTAGTGGAGCTAAAGGGGAGATAAATTGAACGGAGATTCATTACTTGTTAAACCAGTAACCAAAGCGGCGAAGAATTTAAGGTTGAAAATGAATGGGATGTCGTAGGTATTCTATATCATCAATGGCTATGACGATATAAGCAGAAGGCTGAGAGCCATCACCGCCATCCCCGCTATAAGACTGTAAATAGCTAAATGGTGTTCGCCATATTCCTTTGCTGCCGGCAGGAGCTCATCCACCGAGATGTAGACCATAATTCCCGCTACAGCGGCGAAAAGTATACCAGTGATAGTGATATCCTTAAAGAGGAAGAGCAGGAGAAAGGCGATGACTGCCCCCAGCGGTTCAGCCAATCCGAAGAGGAAGGAATACCAGAAAGCCTTTTTTCGGTTGCCTGTGGCATAGAAGATGGGGATGGCGACGGCAATACCTTCGGGGATGTTGTGCAGAGCGACGGCTGTGGCGATAGGAATGCCAAACTTGAGTCCCTGAACAGTCGCCATGTAGGTCACTAAACCCTCGGGAAGGTTGTGTATTGTAATAGCGACTGCGGTTAGTATGCCCATCTGGTACAACCTTTGGCAGTCGCTTCTACCCAGGCGACGCCGGTGACGCCAATTACCCCTATCCAAGCGGGGGTCCAGGGCTTTGGCAGAGACGCCGTTGCTGATTTCTTCTACGAGATGTAGCTCGTGGGGGTTACCGAAAGAGGGGACAAATTTGTCTATAATGGCCATCAGAGCTATGCCACCGAAGAATGCAAGTATGGTATACCAATACGCCAGCACAGCGCCAAAGCTGTCTGCGAGTATTTGCCTGGCTTGTGGGAGTATACTTATGAAAGATACATATATCATCACCCCGGCAGAAAACCCCAGCGCGCTAGAGAGCATCTTAGTATTAGTGCGGCGGGTGAAGAAAGCCAAGGTGCTGCCTATGCCGGTGGAGAGGCCGGCTAGCATTGTCAGCCCGAAACCTAATAACACTTGGTGTAAATTGGACATAAGCCGCATTTATGAGAGATATATGGGGTTTTGAAGACTTCGTAATAATTATAGCAGAAATGTGTTTTGCTTTACAAGGCAAATGAACTCCACTATCAAAGCCTACACCCTTACCTTACCTGAATAATATGTACACTCATCGGTCAGTGGGCATTGGTGGCACCGGGGCTGGTGAGCCCGGCAGATGCGCCGACCATGTGTAATGAGATTCATGTGAAAGCTGAGTCTCCTATCCGCCGGGCAGGCTTTGTTAAGGACGATATGCGCCCGGTCCGAAGTTGTTTTGACGGAGATTAAGCCCAGTCGTTTAGAAACCCGCAGGACATGAGTATCCACCGGCATAACCTCTCGCCCCAAAGAAAACGCCAACACGCAGTAGGTAGTCTTCAACCCCACCCCGGATAGCGAGCGGAGATAATCAATCGCCTCCTGGTCCCGCATAACCCGTAGTCTGTCCAGCGATAATTTGCCCTCCCGCGCTATTATCTCCGTTAATATCTTAAATATTCGCTCCGCCTTGATGGCGGAAAGACCCCCGGGTTTTATTGCCTCGGTAACGGCGGTGAGGTCTCGCTCGGCTAGTAACTGTTGCCAGGTGGGAAATCTCTGCTTTAGGCGACTCCAGGCACGCTGGGAGTTAGTATCGCTGGTATTTTGCGAGAGAACGGTGCGGATGAGCTCATCCAACGGGTCTTTCTCCGCACGGGGGTGATAACCGTGATGTCCGTAAAGCGCTTCCAGCGATGGGCAGAGTCGCTCAATCTTTTGGTGGATTGGCCTAATGGCTTCGTCACTCAGGTCTAAGGGACTCAATAGCCGTCTCCCCCCAAAATTATACTCTTCAGGTTTATCCCTCTCAACAGACGCTGAATAAAAGCGAGCTTATAGCCATAATAGACAATCCTAGCTTCGTTTCCCAAGCTTAGCTGACCTTTGAGATAATCAATCGCCGGGGTTAGACCGCCGAATTCGTCAATCAAGTTCAGGCGCGGCACCTGACTGCCGATAGAGATGCGCTCCTGGGCAATGTATTCCACCTGTTCGTAACTCATCTTTCTGCCCTGGTTAGCGTTGCAGATTGGGCTTGCATTTTTTTTACCAATATTTTACAATGACCATAAGGTTTTTACAAATAATTTAAGTGCTCAATAATCAATAGCTTGAAGATTAACCCCCTAATTCCCCATTTATTCTCAGAAGGAGTTGGCATGCGTTATTTAATCATAGCACTGCTTTTGCTTTCCGTAAGCCTATCAGCTCTGGCAATTGATGTAGGCATGAACGGGAGGTTTTTTGTTGGAACCGCATATGACTTCTCCCCAGGTGCTATACTGGATAATAATACTATATTTATGGACGGAGATGCACCATATCACTACGGTTTAGCCGCCGACCTGCGTTTTTCTGCCATCTTTAACGAGGGATTGACCGCCACTGCGGTGCTGAGGGCTGACAATCTAAATCAAGACCCGCTCTACCAGTATGACCTCAATCAGAATTCTGTCGGTCAATACTACCTCAAATCAAAAGATAAAAGAAAAAAGGTCAATACAGAATTGAATCAGGTCTATGTCAATTGGCCTGGATTTCTTGGTTTTAGCAACCTAGTGGTAGGAAAGTATGAATTGCGGCTGGGAGATGGAGGGGAATATAATCTGTTTAAGTCTGGATTTTACCCTGAAGCCCATATTGGTTGGTTCAACCCGACAGGAATTATGTTGGAAAGAAACCTTTTTACGGATTTCAGCTCAAAAGTATTCGTCGGTATCGGGGAGACAGACGATGCCATCGTGGGCGTAAGCAGCACTTATCACTCGCTGACTATCTCCGCCCTGGCTGAAAGCAATTCCTACGATGTGGGAAAAATTTTCGGCGATAATTATTTAAGAAATATGTCCTCCTATTGGAGGGCAGAATACTCCATCTCTAATCGCTTCTCGTCCAGAGGACCTTTCTCCGATACCCAGTTCGGAAATACTATCCATATTGGAGCGGAGTTTTCCCACCAATTTGGCTCCAAACTGAATCTGACCACCCTATTCACCTATCACTACTTCAGGGATGTGGCTCCGGAGAATCATGATTACACCGGTGGGAGTATTATTCAATTCTACCCGGAGCTTATGTTTTCCCTGAAGCCTCCGCTAAAAATTCTGGCCGGCGCCTTTGTGGAAAGATATGCCTTCAACGACCCGGATGTTCATCCCTTCAAGGTGGATAACACCTTCGCTTATACTCTATTTGGTGAAGCGAGAATAGATTTTAAGGACTTAGGTTATGTAGGCTTTATGTTTGAATTTGCCGAGCCGGACAGTAAATCTCAGGAAGTATCTTCCACGCCGGAGGCGGAGGAAGTGGATTACCACTATTCGTTAACGCCGCATTTTGTTCTCCACCCTGTAGAAGATGTCCATCTGGAGGGCTATTTCACCTATTCACTGTGGGATAAGAGCTGGGATGTTGCTGATAACGGGTTCAATGAGAGAGCAATGAAAATGCTGGGTTTCAAGGTGCGCACCACTTTCTAATTAACCTGTTTTAGCGTGTAAATATGGGCGCATATCCCTGCGGGGTATGCGCCTTGACTTTTCCCCTCCCTTCTGATAGAATAATCCTACCGGAAAATCCCCGGTTACTTCTTTACCTGCTGACCTCTATAAATAATGTCCAATATTCCTAAATTAAGCATACTAGTGCCAGCCCAATTCCTGGTCATATCTCTACTCTCCACAGCGCTGACATATTCCTTCTCGGTTGCACCTGGCTATCCTCTGGCTTTGGGAGCGGTATACTTCTCCTCCCCGCTGGTTGATGACCTGGATTCGGATGGGGTTATGGAGATTGCCGCCCTTTCCTGGGACGACCAGCTTCATCTTCTGAAGGTTGATGGCAGTGAGTTTGCCGAAGGAATAATCAACAATATCCCCGTGGATAACTCTGGGGAGACCTCCACTCCCTCGTCTACCGATTTGGACGGCGACGGTTACCAGGAGGTGGTCTACGCCGGTGATGAGGGCAAGCTTTACATTCTAAGTCTGAATTGCCAACCCGGCAAAGTAGAGCAGCTTGACCTGGGCGCCCTCGTCTTTCGTTCTGCTCCGGCGCTGGCTTTGGATAGTCGTGGTGAATGGGTGATAGCCTGTGGCACTATGGGGAGAGGAGTGGCAGTTCTAAAGCCCAGTAGTGGAGAAATTTTCCATCTCGCTCAAAATGAAGAGGTAGTCTCTACTCCGGCGATAGCGGACATTAATAATGACGGCGAGTTAGAGGTGGTCTTCGGAACGACGAGCAATATTGTCTATGCTTATAGCCTATCGGAGCCAAATCACCCACTGTGGGAGTTTTTTACGGGCGGTTCCATTCAATCTTCAGTCGCCCTGGGCGATATTAATGGCGACCAGCAATTAGAGAGTTTCGTTGGCTCTCTGGACGGAAGGTTATACGGTTTGGACAGTTCCGGCAAAAAGCTCTTGGGCTTTCCGCTGGTCTTAGGGGAAGGATATGTAAATGGGGGGATTGTCTCCTCCCCAGCCCTGGGTGATGTTGACGGCGATGGCTATCCGGAGATAATTGTCGGCACCGGAATGGTATCATCTACTTATGGTCGGCTGTTGATTATTAATCGGGAGGGCAAAATTATCGGTCAGAAAGAGACAAATAGTGGAATCATCTCTTCTCCGGTCCTGGCTAATCTTGACCAGGATAACCGAATAGAGATTCTGGCGATAAGTTACAACGGTGTAGTATTGGGCCTGGAAGCTGACGGGAGTGACACTCCCGGTTATCCACAGAAAATTTCACCGGGACCGTTCACTTCCACCCCCACCATTGATGACCTGGATGGAGACGGTTACGAGGAGCTTCTGGTGGCCAGCGATGCTGGGTTACTCTGGATATATGATTTAAATGCTCAACATCAGTTCAGCGGTTGGAATAGCTTCCACGGCTCCGGCGACCGCGACGGAACTGCCTTAAATTTGGCTCCGACCCGGGAGTTGCTGCGATTGAATATCAGTTTTGACGGAAAGGCGGTCATTCTGTCCTGGAATGCCCTGACCGATGCCCGCTCTTATCGTCTGGAACGTTCCTTTCAGGACTCACCCGGTGATTTCTCCACCCTGGGGGAGTTGAGCGCAGTCACCACCACCTTCCAAGACAGCCAGCTTACGGAGATAGGGCGCTATTTCTATAGAGTTACCGCCCTTATGAACGGCTCGGAGACGGTAACTTCCAATCTCTGTTCAATAACTATCGGTCAGAGCCTGGCATCGGTATCACATTCTGAGATTACCTCCAACTATCCTAATCCATTTTCCACCAGCACCAGCATAAGCTTTATAATGGGAGAAGCTCATTACGGAAACAACTTGGAGCTGGCGGTCTACGATATTACCGGAAAGAAATTGGCTACGTTGGTTGACGAACAGCTTACCCCCGGTGACTATACAATAGAATGGTCTGGTCTGACCGATGAGGGCAACCCGGTAGCCAGCGGAGTCTACCTGTTAAGGCTTTGCAACGGCCTGGATGTATCCACGCGCACTTTGATAGTGGTTCATTGAGGATGCTTTTTGCTTGCCGAAAAACGAAAAAATTCATATAATCAGAAGGAAAAAGCCGACTATTGACAGGAGGATGCACTTGCCATCAACAGTGAAAAAAATTACCGCTCCAATGGACGAAGCGACGGTCAAAGACCTGCTGTCTGGGGACCAGGTGCTCATCTCCGGCACAATCTATACCGGTCGGGATGCCGCTCACAAGCGATTGATTGAAACCCTGGAGAAAAGCGAACCGCTACCCCTGCCCATTGAGGGTCAGATAATTTTCTATGTAGGTCCGGCACCGGCTAAACCCGGCAAACCCATCGGTTCAGCCGGACCGACCACTTCTTACAGAATGGACGCTTATACCCCTAAACTTCTGGAACTGGGACTGGCGGGGATGATTGGCAAGGGCAATCGCAGTCTGGAGGTCAAAGAGGCGATGAAAAAATACGGTGCTGTCTATTTCGCCTCCATTGGCGGGGCTGCGGCACTGACCGCTTCTGCGGTAAAGAAGTCGGAGATAATCGCCTACGAGGAAATGGGACCGGAAGCGATAGCCAAACTGGAGGTGGCTGACTTTCCAGCGGTGGTAATCAACGATATGTATGGTGGAGACCTCTACGAAGAGGGTCGGAAGAAGTATGAGATTAAGTAGCGATAAGGGTCTCAAATAATGAGATGATTTCAGGAAGAAATAATTGGTATATGAAAGAACCCCCCGGTAGTAACCGGGGGGTTCATTATTTACAGGACTGTAGACGACTGGGATTATTTCCGGGAGAGCTTGGCAATGACCAGCTTGGAGATGGCTTTCAGGGAATCAAAGACTCCCACACCCTGGACAGCGATGGCTTCAAATGAGGGCACACTGTCCGGGTTAACCTTTCTCTCCATCTCGTCGTAGGTCATAGCGTTGGGCAAGTCCATTTTATTGTATTGAATGATGTAGGGAATATCTGCCAGGGAGTAGGTCTGCTTATTAAGATTGACTTTCATATTTTCAAACGATTCAATATTATCTTCCAGTCGTTCAATTTGGGAGTCCACCACAAAGACAATGCCGTCCACGCCTTTTAAGATTAGCTTTCTGCTGGCATCGTAGTGTACCTGACCGGGGACGGTATATAAATGAAAGCGGGTGGTGAAGCCGTGCACCTGGCCCAGTTCCAGAGGGAGAAAGTCAAAGAAGAGAGTGCGGTCGGTTTCGGTAGCCAGACTAACCAGTTCACCTTTTATATTTGCTGGGATTTTCTCGTGGATGTATAGAAGATTAGTGGTCTTACCACAAAGACCACAACCATAATATACAATCTTGCAGTTAATCTCTCGGGAGGAATAGTTAATAAGAGCCATAGGTAGTTACCTTAAATCACTTCTCCCTTAGAACAAAGACATTAAAAATAGTGAGGTCTATTCTTTGAATAACTTGTCTATCTCCTCTTCAGCACCACTGCGATAAGAACTGTCTAACAAAGCATCAGCGCGCCTTTCCTCTGAAGCTACCTTCTGGAAGATGGAGTTAAAGACCTTGGTCAGCTCATCGCCAGCCTTCTTTACCCGCAGACGGACCAACCCCAGAGTGGTGCGGTCGTCAAATACCACCACCAGTATGATTCTCTCGGCGACTACCGATATATGGATGGACTCTTTATCGCCCTGGTGGAGGAGAACTGAGAACTCCCTCTCACCCATAATCTTAGCCAGTTCGCTGGTGGCGGCATAATTACCAGCTGAAAGAGAGGCAAAAGCCATAGAATCCATGGACTCCGTCTCTCCTTGAATAGAGATGAGCTGACCGGAACGGTCAACCAACAGAACAAATTTGGAATTAGAATCAGCGAGGAGATGATTCAGAATCTCATTGACTTTGCTATAATCCTCTTCATACATTACCAGGTCGGCTTCCGGCATATATTACCACTCCTCTTGTTCACTCTTCTACAAGAAGGCAAATTTTGAATAATGGGAAAATGCCCATTGCTTTAGAAATTATATTGCATTTCTCAAAAAATTTCCACTCTTTTTTTTACATTTTTCTCCGTCTGATTTATGATAATGTTCATTGGCCGGAAAGATGGCGAGAAAAACACTTGCCAGTAAATAAGAATGTTTGTTATGATTGGCCAAAATATCCCTCTGAAAAAAGGAGCGACTATGTCAAGGATTTTCATACTGGCTGTCTGTCTATTCCTTATATTGAGCTTTGCCAGTTGCAGAGAGCAGACGAAAAAATCAAGTGAACAAAAGGAAACAATCTCCGGCGAGCAAACCACAACTGAGGGGAAAACCCTGGCACCGGATTTTACCCTTAAAGACCTCTCCGGCAACGAAGTGGGCCCGGCTAGTTTTCGGGGAAAGGTGCTGATAATTGATTTTTGGGCGACCTGGTGTCCTCCCTGCAGAAAAGCCATTCCCCATCTTGTCTCTATGAAGCAAAAATATGGCGACCAAGGATTTGAGGTGCTGGGTGTCTCCTTGGATGAAGGTCCGGACGCATTAAGCACAGTTAAAGCCTTTGCTCAGGAACAAGGCGTGAACTATCCCATAGTTATCGGAGACCAAAACATCGCCAACAGCTATGGCGGCATAAACGGCATACCCACATTCTTTATCGTTGATAAGAACGGTTATATAATCAAGAGCCAGACCGGTTACGACGAAGAGGTAGGGCAGATGATGGCTGATGAGGTGGAAAAACTGCTCACCCAATAAACTATGCTGGAATTTCTGAATCAAATTGACCTGTGGCTCTTCAACCTGATAAATCGGACGCTCACCTGTCAGATTCTTGACTATGCGATGATAACCATTACCGACAAAAGGTTTGGGTGGTTATTGTTTTCCGTCGTCCTGGGTGTGCTACTGGTAGAGAAACGTCGCCGGGGACTGGTCAGCTTTTTTCTGGCGATAATTACCATCATCTGTGCTGACCAGCTCTCTTCCTCCCTGCTCAAGCCCTTATTGGCTATACCCCGGCCGCCCTATTCGCTTTCCGGAGTCCATTTGCTGGTTACTACCACCAACTCCGGCTCCTTTCCGTCTTCGCACGCCGCAGTGCAGTTTGGCTTCGCCACTCTGGTGCAACTGCGCCATAAGGGACTGGGCTGGGTGATGTTTCCGATTGCTTCGGTCGTCTCCTATTCCCGAGTATATGTGGGAGTGCATTACCCGTCGGATATTCTGGGGGGAGCTGCGGTCGGAGTGGTTTGTGCTGGCGCAATTCTGGGGTTATTTTGGGCGGGGGAACTCTTGTTTGCAAAAAAGAGATTACAATCAATGTGGGGGAGATTACACTTCTAGTCCAACCATTAATTGAGGTTATTTATGAAAGAGAAGGATGAGCTGAAGCAAAACCTGAAGCAAGCCATAATGAATGAGATTAGCGCTCAAAAATTCTATGGCGAATTGGTTTTAATCATCGTCAAACAGCAGCCCCAGGAGCGCCTGCAGGCAATAATCAAAGATGAGAAACAACACGAAACCGACCTGCGCAAATGCTATGAATTATATTTCGGCGAAATTCCCGACCTGACCAATCTCCAGCCTCCGGAAATGCCCAAAGTATCCGCCGACCTGAATACCACCCGTCATCTTCTGGAATTCGCCATTGACGAGGAGAGCAAAGCCGCCAAGCTCTACCGCAGACTGGCGGAATCCGCGAAAAGCAAGAGCGAGCACAATCTCTTTGAGCTACTCCGGGAGATGGAGCTGGAACACAAAGAAATCTTCAGACACGAGCTGGATAGTCTCACCCTGGGAATGGATTGGTTCACCATTGAGACCGCCAGCCCAATGGAGGAATAGGTCGGAACTCTCCCTGGAAAGGTTCTCAAAGCCAGGTTAAATTGGTTATCCTTTGAAAAATTCTCTCTGAAACCAGGTCAAATTATTTATGGCTATCCTCATTGATAAGAAAACCCGTCTGCTGGTGCAGGGCATCACCGGCTCCGCCGGCTCCTTCCACGCCCAGCGTATGCTGGACTACGGCACCCAGGTGGTCGCCGGCACCTCACCGGGCAAGGGCGGTCAAAAAGTTGACGGTATTCCAGTCTACGACACCGTCCAGGAATGCGTGGAAAAAGAAGGAGCCAACACTTCGGTGCTCTTCGTCCCGGCTCGCTTTGTCCTGGACTCCACTCTGGAGGCGCTGTCTGCGGGCATCAAACTGGTGGTCATTGTGCCGGAGCACATTCCCATACACGATATGCTGCGCATTCGCAACGCCTCCAAAAAGCACGGCGCCATAGTGCTCGGTGGAAATACCGCCGGCATCATCTCCCCGGGCAAATGCAATGTGGGAATTATTCCCGAGCTGGCTTTCAAAGAAGGGAGAATCGGCACCGTCTCTCGCTCCGGCTCTATCACCTATTATGTAGCCGACACCCTCACCTCCTGCGGTCTGGGGGAGAGCACCTGCGTGGGGCTCGGTGGTGACCCCATTCTGGGCACCACTTTTGGCGAGATTTTGGAGCTATTTGAAAAGGACGCGGAGACCGAGGGGGTAGTCCTGGTGGGTGAAATAGGCGGGGTCTACGAGGAGATGTCTGCCGAAACCGTTAAGAAGATGACCAAGCCGGTGGTCTTCATCATCGGCGGCGTCTTTGCCCCTCCGGGCAAACGGATGGGCCACGCCGGGGCTATCATTGAGGGGGAGATGGGCACCGCGGAGAGCAAAATCAAAGCGCTCACCCAAGCCGGCGCCATTCAGGCAAAGACTTTTTTGGATATACCCAGGATATTTGCGGAGAGGTTAAAATAATCAAAAACTGCAGCTAGTAGATATGCTGTAGTTTCGCTATCATCAACCATTCACCTTCAGGAGGTCTATGTCCGTCAATATATATCGTCAGATGCTTGCTCTGGCTCTATTATGCTCGCTTTTCTCCCTCTTCCTCCTCTCCTCCTGCGACCTGCCCACAGTCGGCGGAACTGGTGAAGTCTTTCCTCAGGCAGATGGAAACACCTGGACCTATCAAAACGATGTGGAGGACAACGAATGGCGCTTCAGCATGGGGTCGCCGCAAGAACATCAGGGGGGCTTCACCGTATATCCGGTGAATTTTTACATTGAAAACCAGCTCGCCGGCACCAAGTATCTGGCTAAGAAGGACGATGGTTTATACTGGTATGACGACCTTTCATCCAATCTCAATTATTGGAAGCTTTTGGAGTTTCCTATAGTTGTTGGAGCTAGCTGGGAGTTCACTCAAGACGGCGGAGTGGTGGTAGGAACCCTGGAAGCAGTTGAGGATATTGAAGGCGGGGGAAACACCTATAAATCCTGCCTGCGGGTGCATTATTCCGGCGCATCTAACGAGACCATCTGGTTCTGCCCGGGTGTAGGCATAGCCCGAGATAGGGCGCACACCGCTTTGGGAGGCTATACGCTGAAGCTGGAGAGCTACACATTAAAATAAATTCGCCGTATTTTATTGTTGTAGCGGAAAAATATTCGCCTGGCAAAAGCAAGGCGCGCTTTTCTCTGTATGAAAATTGCATTTATTTCAATCCCGGCTCTCCTTTGGACTCCTGCCACAAGGCTTCCATTTCGTCAATATTAGAATCCTGGGGCTTTTTGCCCCGCTCGGCAAGCTTAGCCAGCACGAAGCTGAAGCGGGAAAGCGACCGGTCGGTGGCGTGGTTGAGGGCATCGTAGGGATTAACTTCCAGGTGCCGAGCCAGCTGAACCAGCACAAAGAGCATATCACCAATCTCGTGTTCTAACGCTTGCCGGTCGGCATGCTCGGTCATCTCCTCGGAGAGCTCCACCATCTCCTCGGCGACCTTGTCCATCACCTGGTCGGGGGTCTCCCAGTCAAAGCCCAGGTTTGCCATTCGCTCTCCGGCGCGCAGTGCCCTCAGCAGGGGTGGTAAACCCCGAGGCAAGGAATTGAGCGCTTGTTCCGGCGGTTTGTCCTGTGCCTTTACCTCCTCCCAGAGTCTTTCCACCTGCTGGGGGCTTTCGGCAGAAGCTTGACCAAATACATGCGGGTGGCGGCGCTTGAGCTTCCGGCTAATGGAGTCAATAGCATTACCGATGTCAAAACGCGCCTGCTCGGAGGCTATCTGGGCGTGAAAAACCACCTGTAGAAGAATGTCGCCCAACTCATCAACCATAGCGGAGTCATCGCCTATTTCCACCGCCTCCAGAAATTCATATACCTCTTCTAGCAGGTATCTGCAGAGGCTCTGGTGGGTTTGGGCGGAGTCCCAGGGACAACCCCCGGGGGCGCGCAGACGAGCCATTAAGGAACAGAGCAGAGCGAATTGAACTCCCCATTTTTCTGTTTTTTCATTTGAATAATTGTTTTTTGCCATAGGACCTCAATCTATGGAAGCTGTTATTGGTGAAATTTGCCGGCTTTTTGCCCGGGGCAATGGATTTATTCCTGGGATGCAGATTCGTGGCCTTATCGCCTTGCGCGGGGAGGCAACGGTGGAGCGAGCATTGGAAGAGTTGCACCGAGAAGGTCTCTCAGTCAGCGAGTCCGGCGGAGGTTGGACATTGCTCTCCACCGGCGAGATGATTACCGCTGAGGCAATCACCGCTTGCACTCCGACACGAAGCTTTGGCCGACAACTATATATCTTCCCGGAGTTAGAATCCACCAATTCCCTCGCCAAATCATTGGCGGAGAAATCCGCTGCCGAAGGAGTATTAGTTCTGGCAGAGACTCAGAGCAAGGGGCGCGGACGAATGGGAAAGAGCTGGTTCTCTCCCGCCGGAACCGGGCTGTGGTTCAGCATAATTCTCCGCCCCTATCTGCCACCCTCCGCAGTAGCCCCGCTAACCATATTAACCGCGGTTTCCCTGGCGAGAGCGGTCAGCCAAATTTGTGCCATTACTCCGCTAATCAAATGGCCCAACGACCTCATAACTAATGGAAAGAAATTTGCCGGTATATTAGCTGAAGCTTCCGTCGCCGAGGGTGCTGTCAAATATGTGGTCGTGGGTGTGGGGGTAAATGTCAATATACCAGCCAAAGCTTTCCCGGAAGAAATTGCCGGTTCGGCAACCTCACTTATGGTAGAGACCCATAAAACCCACGACCGAGCCAGGCTGCTCGGCAAATTCCTCTCTATCTTTGAAAGCAATTATCTCAATTATAACTCCGGGGTAGTCTCCCTGGGGGAACTGCTGGCCGATATAGAGACCCTGCGGGGTGAGACCGTGGAGGTCGTTGACTTCCCCCGAACCGGAGATAGCATTATCGGCAGAGTTCTGGAATATGCCGAGGATGGCTCTCTATCCCTGCACGATGAGCAAGCAGCGATTCATCACATTAGCACCGGCAGCCTGCGCCTTCTCCCGGCTTAAAAGCCATTCAGACGAAGTTCTCCGGGATAGTGTTCCACCTGTGGTTTTGTCTCAGAGAATAGGTCATCTTTAACCATTTTCAGGTCCACCAGCATCAGGTCAAATCTGCACTGCGGGGTGCGGGAAAAATTCTCCCGAAGATAGTTTTTTGCGGTCACCACTATCCGCGCCAGCTTGGCAGAATCAACCCTTTTAGCCACATCGCCTTTGTCGCCGCCGCAGGTGGTCTTGACTTCAACAAAGACCAGCGTGGCGCCGTCGCGGGCGATGATGTCTATCTCCCCTTTACCCTTAATATAGTTTCTGGCGAGTATAAAGTAACCCTTATCCAGAAGATAAAGACAAGCCAAATCCTCCCCGTAATTACCTTCGGTGGAGATGGCGTTGCGGTAGGATTTGCCCACTGGTGAATAACAGAGACGATGAATGGGAGAAGGTCCCAGTTGGTCAATGTATTTCAAATGTTCTTTCGTTGCGTATCCCTTGTGGCTGGCGAAGTTGTAGCCGGGGTAGCGCTCATCCATCTGCACCATCAAGCGGTCTCGGCTCACTTTAGCAAGAATGCTGGCGCAAGCGATGGTGTGGGAGCGGGTGTCGCCCTTGATGAGCGAGAGCATGTTACAGGTCAGCTGGGGTTTGATTCTGCCGTCGGTGAGCAATAGCTCCGGTAGTATGTGCAAGCCCCAGAATGCTCGCTCCACCGCCAGGTTAGTAGCCTGGTAGATATTGACCGCATCAATTTCCGCCGGGCTGACCATAGCCACCTGATAATCCCGGGCGTTGGAAGTGATAATGGAAAAAAGGCTCTCCCGCATCTTGGGGGAGAGCTGTTTGGAATCATTTACATCGGGGAGGTGCAGGTCTACGGGCATTACCACGATGGCGGCGCAGACCGGACCGGCCAGAGCTCCTACGCCGGCTTCGTCGGCGCCGCCCAGCAGTCGGTAACCGTGGTGAGCGAGAAGTCTCTCAATAGCAAATTCTGGGGGCATAATTGTGGCGCCACATTAGACCAACTATCGTTAAGCGTCAGTTTCGCCGCCATTTTCCGCCGGTTTTGCATCCGCCTTCAGGTCGCTTTCCCTAGCGCTGGTCTGTATTCCTTCGCGAATCCTGGCCGCTTTGCCGGTCTTGCGCCGCAGATAGTAGAGCTTGGAGCGACGCACTTGACCGCGACGGGTAATTTTAATATTCACTATGCGCGGGGAATTAATGGGAAAAGTCCGTTCTACACCCACACCGGAGGCAATCCGGCGAACTACGAAGGTCTCCCTGGCTGCAGAATGGCGCCGGGCTATGACCACTCCTTCAAAGGGCTGAACTCTTTCCTTATCCCCTTCCACAATCTTGAACTCCACCCGTATCGTATCGCCAACTTTAAAGTCAGCTTTGGAGGGCAGGGAATATTTCTTTTCTAACTCTTTAATGACATCCACCTAAGATTCCTCCCCACTAACTAAGAATTATCTGAATCATTTGCTTTATTTACCAGGATATCCGGTCGTCTTTCTTCCGTCCGCTTGCGGGCTTGCTCCTTCCGCCAGGAAGATATGCGGTCGTGGTTGCCGGATAAAAGCACTTCCGGCACTTTTAAGCCCTCAAAATCCTCCGGACGGGTATATTGCGGTGAGTCCAGTAATCCCCGGGAAAAACTCTCCGCCTCCACAGAATCTTCGTTCCCCAAAACGCCGGGTATAAGCCGGACTACTGCCTCTACTACCACCAGTGCCGCCAGTTCACCGCCACTGATAACGAAATCTCCCAGAGAGATTTCTCGGTCCAGGTAATGCTGACGAATGCGCTCGTCAATTCCCCGATAGCGACCGCAGACCAAAAGCATTCCAGGGAGTTTCGCCAACTGCTCAGCTATATTCTGGTTGAAGGTCTCCCCCTGGGGGGTAAGGTATATTCGGGGATGCCCCGGCTCGCTGAGCGCATTTATTGCTTTTGCCAGTGGTTCCGGTTTCATCACCATACCCGGACCCCCACCGTAGGGGTAATCGTCAACCACTTTATGCCGGTCGTCAGTAAAAGAGCGTAGGTCAATCGCCTCTATCTGTATCAGTCCCCGTTGAATAGCCCGGGATAAGATGCTCTCCTCAAAAAAGGGTTCCAGTAACTGAGGGAAGATGGAAAGTATCTTAATCTGCATTATTTTTTCCACTCCGGCAAGAGACGGACGGTAATCTTTCCCTCGTCCATCCCTTTGATAAACTCCCGGCTGAAGGGTATGAGCGTCTCCTCCTCGCCCTTAACTACCAGGACATCGCTTCCCAGAGCGGAGATAATCTCCTCCACCCTTCCCAGTAATTTCCCTTCCTCGGTGAACGCTTCAAGCCCCACCAATTGGTAAGAATAGAATTCATCGGGAGGAAGCCGGGGCAACGACTCCTCTTCCACCTTTACCAGCATTCCTCGCAGGGCTTCGCCTTGCTCGCGAGTGTCAACGCCGACCAGCTTTAATAACACATTGCCGGAATGCTCCCGAAAGTCGGCGAGCTCAAAGGGACGGGGTTCGGCGCCCGCTTTGGCTAGATATAGGCGATGGAAAAGAGCGAAGTTTTCTATATTCTCGCCGGTGGGAGTCACCTTAATCCAGCCCTCTACGCCGAATACAGTGGCAACCTCACCGACGGTAATCAACTTGGGATTTTTCATACAACTTTGAATAAGCGTGCGTCTGCCCGGAGCAGACCAGGGCTTTTCTTAAACTGAGCATAATTCTGCTAGTTGAGAAACTATTTCTTCTCCGGTTTCTTCTCTGGGGCTTGGGCTTTTTTCTCCGCCTTCATAACCGCGAATTTAGCCAGAATACCAACCTTAGAGAATATCATTCTCACCGTATCCGATGGTAGAGCTCCCACGCCCAGCCATTTTAGGGCTTTATCCTCCTGCACATTGATTTTCGGGGGGTTGGTTACTGGGTCGTAATAGCCGATACAATCAATGAAGCGGCCGTCCCGGCGGGTTCTGCTGTCAATGACCACCAGGCGATAACTGGGCTTATTGGTTGTTCCCATACGCCGAAGCCGAATGCGGACTGACAACTAATTCACCTCCGTAAAATGCTGATTAAAACGCCCCCTTAGGGGGCGGGAATAATACTTCCTTCCCTCTGGGCAAAACTTAAACCTTTTCAGATTTTTCTCATTGAATAGCTAAATGACAAAGAGATATATTATATGTTCACTATAACCTAAAGTCAAGGATTTTTTGGGGATTTTTGTAGTTCCCACATAATTATGTCAGTGCTGACTGCAAAATGATAATGTCAGTGTATGGAAAATGAAATGAGACTGAATCGGACTGACCAATAATGAATTAAAATCAGTCCGCTGAAAGAAGTCAAAAGAGCTAAAATGCTCTGCCTCTACCTCAATCGCTCTATCTCCTCCGCTCAGGCCATTCAAACCTTAAATTTTAGCCCTCGCCAATTCCGGCGACCCCGCCAGGGCGGGGCTAGATTCCCAGCAAATGCCATTAGGTAACGGCGTCGCTAAGTCAGTCTATATACAGTTTGTCAACCATCCGCCACTGACATTTTCATTTGGCAGTCTACTGACATTTTTATGTTGCGGTAACAGGGGTGGGTGAGCATAAACTATTTACACTTTACTCTTTAAAATTGAAGGGCGATATGCTCTTATTACTATATAGCATATCGCCCTACCCTTACCACAGTCATCTCATTTCTTGAACATCTCCATTTAGACATCCTGATAGCCATAATTTACCTTAGCGCGCTAACTCCTCCAGAAGACCTATATGCGGACGCGTCATTTCAATACCCGTTAGTTCCCTCACTTTTGCAGGATCCGCCTTAATTTGCTTTGTTACATACCTCAAAGCCTCTTTTTCCTCTCTGGTCAGAGCTATCTCTTGGTCAGGAACATGCGAGAGTACAATTACGATGGCTATCGCGACACCTATCGCGGCCGGACAAGAGGTTGAACCTGGATCCAAAACTGTCCCCGCAAAACGGTTAATCATTTCTGCCATCGGCTTACGATATTTCTCCGGAAGCGTAGCATCCGGGATAGGTATTCTCCCCGTTCTGGTATACTCAGGAACCTCCTGTGGTGGTTTCTCTTTCACAATTTCACCTCCTTTTTAACAAGTTATTAACTATTTACTCCCACAAATGCCAAAGAATAATTAGTAGTATTAGATTTTCAAATGGTCCATCCCACTTAAAAATTCCTAAAAACCTCGTCTATAAAATCCTTTTATTAGGAGAATAACCTACAATTCTTCAGCTTTGTTTTTTGATTAATTATTAGTTTCAATTTCACTTTTTTGTGAAGTAGGTCTAAGAGAAGGTTTAGGATTATGCAGACAAAGCATAACCATGTCAAAGTAGATCTCTCGGATGTCCCAAGTGTCAAAGGTTTTTGTCTCTAATATCGGTGTGGAAAAGTTGTATTTATCCGTGTCGTCACATACAATTTTCATCCCAAAATCAGCGAGATGATTGGCTAGATATGTTCCCGGGAACGGTGTTGTGAGTGCTACAGCCATACGAACGCCAGTTGATTGAAGTTCCTTCATTAAAGCCTTGGTCTCTTTTATCGTTTCCCAGTTATCGTTCGGATGAGGAATCATAAAACTACAAGTCGGCGACAAACCTACATCTAATGCAGTTTTTACTGCTTTCCGCAAGTTTGCTATTTTGATACCCTTATTAATCATATCAAGGACCTTTTGTGAGCCGGATTCAACACCGAACTGGACGATTTTACAGCCGGCGTCAACCATTGCTTGAAGGGTAGCTCGGTCAACAGTATCAGCTCTTGTTTCGCATATCCAATTAATCTTGAAATCGCTTTTTTGCAACGCTTGGCAAAAGGCGCGTGTTCGCTTGGCATCTGCGGTAAAAGTATCATCGCCAAAGAAGAAAAATTTGAATCCCAATAATGATACCATAACTTCAATCTCTTTTATTACATTATCCACGGACCGAAAACGATAACGACCACCGGAAATCCCCCTTGCAGCGCAGAAGATACAACGACCCTCACAGCCCCTGCCAGTGATAATCAAACCTGGTGCTGAATATAGATGGAGTGGAAACAGGTGCCGGGTAGGAAAAGGTAGTGAGTCCAAATAACAAATGAAACCCTGTCTCGGGTTATGGACCACTTTAGAATCCGTATTTGTGAAGCTGAGTCCACCTACATCGGTAACATTTCCATATCCCTCTAAAGCAAAACGGGTTAAAGCTAAAAGTGACTTCTCACCTTCTCCACGGATTACAAAGTCAATTTGAGGATAAGACAATGCCTCCTCAGCGGTGAAAGTAACATGAGGGCCTCCTAATACTGTTACCGTCTCTTGATTTAGTTCTTTTACAATAGCAGCAACTCGCAGCGCGTTCTTATAAGTCAAAGTAGTTGTTGAGAGGCCTACCAAGCGAGGTCTTTCCTTGGCTATCAACTGGAAAATTTCCTCACCTCCCATATCTAGAATCTCCATATCTACAATATCCACATCATACCCGGATTCAATAAGTAACGACGCCAAGTACCCAAGAGCAATTGGAGGGGCTGACAGAGTGCTGTCTTTAGTATGCACCCTGTTTGGGGTAGGTGTTGGTGGTTGAATCAGTAGAATCTCACTCACACTAAATCTCCTTGAACTCCTAGAAAACTTTTTTATACAGAGGATTCCACCTAAGTATTACTAAATTATTAACAACCAGATTATTAATAAACTCCACGACATCTTTCTCTATCTGCACCTGCTCCTGCGAGGGATAGGCTATCGTCAATTCACCTATGATGGAAGTAATAGTATGTTCGCCATCCAGTCTTAACCAAATTGCTGAGCCTAACTGATTAAGTTTTACAATTCCATCAGGTCCAAGGACGACCACAGTGCTTGTCTCATGGTCAAGCTTCCAAATCTCACTAAGCCTATGGGGAGTGTTTTTTAAAACCTGCAAACTAACACCTTGTTACTTTACTTTTTTCCTGGATTTTTTCAATCATCATTCCAGGTGCTCTTCAAATTGTGAATACTCAGCTAATCTTCTTCAAATGACATAAAAATCCCAACATTACATAATTTTGCATAACCTCCTGGAGATAAAGCAGAATGTCACAAGAAACTTTATAATAATCCGATTAAACATACTAGTAATAAGATTTCTACACCTTATGCAATTGACATTTTCAAACATATCAATCACATTCCATGTAAATTACAAAATAATGAGCAAATCAGGTTGAATTGTAAAAATAAACTTTTATGATGTCAATAAAAAAGAACAGTTTTGTAGTTCCCATACAATTATGTCAGTGCTGACTGCAAAATGACAATGTCAGTGTATGGAAAATGAAATGAGACTGAATCGGACTGACCAATAATGAATTAAAATCAGTCCGCTGAAAGAAGTCAAAAGAGCTAAAATGCTCTGCCTCTACCTCAATCGCTCTATCTCCTCCGCTCAGGCTATTCAAACCTTAAATCTTAGCTCTCGCCAATTCTGGCGACTACTCGCTCGCTTCCCGGCAAATATTATTAACCAACGGCGCCATCTCTCTTTGAAGCCAAAGCCTGCTCCTGAAGCGCTAAAAAACCTAATCGCTATCAACGCTGACATCCTTGTTCGGCATTTGTAATTCTCTCGTTTCGGTAAATGAATCTATTTGCAGTTTGTCAACCATTTACCACTGACATTTTCATTTGGCAGTCTACTGACATTTTTATGTTGCGGTAACAGGATTTTTTGGGAGTCTAAGGAACGCGGAACGCAATCCCGCCCCGCTTAAGCGCGCTGGGGAAGGTATAGGCTTTTGCTTTTTCCCCCAACCTGATTGAATGTTTATCGGCTTTCTATGGCATCCGGCACCAAACTATATAATGAGAACCTACCCTCCCGGGCTAGCTCCTTTGCCTTGCCCTGAAGCGCTGGCTCTTCCAGGCTACCGGCCAGGGCCACTATGTAGCTCACTCCGGTCCTGTCCCCCAGGGAGAGCACCTGCTCGGCGCTGAATTCACCGTAGCCGGTCTCCCCCAACTCTCTAGCCTCCTCGGCAGAGCGGATCCCCAGCATCTGCATCCGCCTCCACCATTCATCGGCGAAGACCGGGTCAAAGTTGCCCAGAGTGCCGTCCTTCCAATCGGCGAATATCGCTCGCCCGCTCTCAATGCGGAAACCGTATAGCCCCGGCGGCACCAGCACCTGCTCATCTTCCGGCACCAACTCCTCCGCCCTCTGCTGAATAGCCAGCCAGTCCGGGTCGGGAGATTGCAGCAAACCTTGATATGTTGTCAATCCAGCGAGCAATAGTCCCAGCATAACTCCCCCCCAGGTCAACCACTTGACCCATTCACCTGATTTGGTTTTTTTACACAGGTAATAGGTAAGTAGCAGAGCGATTACCGAGGTAAGAGAGAGGATAATCAGTTTTATTATGGGGAGAAAGGGGTCGGCAGTGCTGCCAATTATCTGGGCTACGGGTGGTAGGAGGACTATAAGGGCAAGAATGATTGCTGAAATCAAGAAGGCAGTGTTGATGAAGTTGCTTTTCTCCTCCCACAATTTATGAGCGATTAACCACATAAAGAGCAGGGCGGAACCGGCGAGAAAATGGACGATGTTTCCGGCAAGGATTAATAGCAGGATGCTCAGGCTAGCTGGTAAGGCGGACAGTCTTTTGTTTTGGGTTATGCTTTTGACCAGTGGATGAACGAATAAAGGAAGTGCAACCAGATATAGAAACATAGTGATGCGCAGAGGTTGGAGTTCCAGAATTGGACGAAGGGGATAGAACTCAGTGAAGACAATGCCGATAAGGATGAGCGCCAGGGAACTAAAGCCAAAGGAGAATAAGAGCCTTTGATTGTCCCTGGAGATAACCGAGCGGGAGATGATGAAGGCCAAGCCAGCGACTGCAGAAAAGGCAAAAAACGATGCCCAGTGGCTTAAGGGCATAGAGAGGGGGAAGATGTGAATGTAGGAGCGCGCTCGCAGAATCTCCACCCATTGCTGGAGGTTGTAGTCCTGCGCTGGAAGGCTGAGCTGGTGTATCAATACCGGCAGAGCAGTAATTACCAAAGCGCCTAAGGAAAGGAGCGCTTTCTTCCACCCCCAGTCTTTAATATTGGTTACGAGCAGGACTAATAATGGAATGGCGAGTATGCTGGCGTGCATAGCATGCAGGTTGGCGGAGAGACCGACTAACACCATAGCCCAAATCGGTTGTCGCTTAAGCATCAAAAGCATCGCCAGCAACAAAAGGGGCATAACCGCCAGGGCGTGGCTGAAATTGGTGGGGAGGCCGTAGATACCCAGAGTGGGCATAAGTCCGGTGGCGATAATGAGCGCGGAGAGCACCGCAGCCGCAGACGAGCCGGAGAACTGCTTGCAAAAATATAGGTAGATAAGGTAGAAGAGAAATAGAGATAAGATGGTCCCCCAGATGTTCAGGGAGAAAAGACCGTCCAGGGAAAGCCCCAGTAGAGATATTCCTTGAAAGAAGTATGTGGAATAGTACGCCAGGGTGGTGAAGAGATAGTCGCTTTGGTAAAGCTCTGGATTCTGGTAGTGAAGGATGATGGGTATTTGAATGGGCTGGTCTTCCCCCTGCCATTCAATAGGTTGATTCATCAGATTGATAATAACCATTAAGCCGGCCAGAGCGACAAAAGCAAGCAGAGGAAGGCGCTTTTGTAGTTTCGGGTTCATCGGTTACCCCTGAGAATGCGATTTTTGTCGGCGTAGAATGAAGTCTAAGACTGCGCTGAAGAGACTGGTGAAGTCGCTCACCTTAACCAGCATATCTCTCCAAATGCTAATCTTGGCTACACGGTGGAAAGCCCACTGAGTATATACCACGCTGACCAACGCCGAGATAGAGGTGGCTAGAGCCGCCCCTACGATGCCCACACGGGGGGTGAGATAGACAGAGAGAGGAATGTTGATGGCTAGGATGAGTGCGCTTCCCCACACATCGTAGATGGGCTTGCCCCGACCGGCTAAATCAGTGAAGAGAATCTCATTATTGCCGAACAGAGCGATGAGGGATATGCTCAGGATAATAGTAACACCTGTGGCTGGCAGGTAGTCAGCTCCGTAGAGCAGCCATAGAGCGGGATAGGCTAGCAGAGCACAACCCAGCCCCAGAATGAGCATAATCACTCCCGTCTGCCGGAAGACCAGTGTAGTAGTGCGGTTAGCTTCTTCCGGGGTTTGGGCGGAGACCTTGGGAAAGAGGATAGTCTGCACCGACTGGGGTATGATGCGCAGGCTGCGCACCAGTCCGGAGGCGACGGTATAGAAACCGACCTCGGTGGCGTTCAGATAGTGGCTCACAATGAGTAAGTCTACACGGAAGTTGAGGAAGTTCAGTAGATTGCCGAGGTAATTGAGGATAGCGTAGCGGATTTGCCTGCCGAGTACGGTCAGGTGAAATCCCATAGTTAGAGGATTGTGGCGAATGAAGGAGAAGCAAGCCACCAGCATCGCGGCTAAACAGGCCAGGACATTTGCCAACACCGCCATAGTTACCCCGTATCCGAGAATCGGCAGAAAGATGGTAATTAGCAGAAAAGCTCCGCCGGTCTGCACTAAGTTGACCAGGTTAAAGGCTTGGATTCTCCCCTGGGCGATGTTGATGGAGTTGAAGTTGAGGAGGAGCAGGTTCAACGGCAGGAGAGGCGTTGCCAACCACAAATCTTTATCGGGAACCTCTGCAAAAAACCATTCTTTGAAATAGCCGAGAAAAAGTAATAATATGCCGTAAACCACTATGGATACTAAGATATAAGCGGTGAGAGTGTTTGCCGAAACCTGGGGGGCCAATCTGGGTTCCTTGCTCGCCAGATGGGTATTGGACATGTCCAGACCCAGGTTGGAGAATTCCTGCAGGATATACGGCAGAACCAGCGCCAGAGCCACGATGCCGCGCCCGGCGGGTCCCAGTTCTCTCGCTAGAATAATCCCGGTGGCTAAAGCCAATAGGCGGGAGATGAGTCGTGTTGCTAAGGTTACGGCTACATCCCGCTTCAGGCTCACCGGTTTACTCCCAATTGATTGAGGATTATATCGGCCATTTTCGCCAGCTCATCGGTAGATAGACCCATCCAGGTGGGCAGATTGAGCATTCCACTGGTAATCTCTTCCGAGGTTTCTAAGCTACCCACTACCCGAAGATATTTTCGGTAGATGGAAATTTTGTGTAGTGGTTGGGGATAGTTGAAGGGGCCTACCTCAATGCCGGCTATGGTGAGGGCGCGAATCATGGCGGGGGTATTGGTGGGTTTTTTCATCACCAGGGGGTAACGAATTAGGGGAGCACCCTCATTTCCTAGTGCCGGGAGCCAGGCTTCATCCACATCACCCAACGCTCGGTGAATCAATAGACTATTTTTGGTTCTGGCGCAATTCACATCCGGAAGCTTATCTAATTCTCTTTCTCCCAGAAAGGCTTTTACTTTGCCCATTCGCTTGGGCAGTGAGACTTGCGGAGGTCTCGATGCATAGCTGGGTATCAGACGGCGCAGTCCCCTCTTTACGGACGAGTTTTCAGGAGTTGTATCCTTGTATAACCAGGGGGATATTTTCTGATAGAGCCGGTCCATATTTTCACCGCTAGCCAAACTATGGCAGATGTGCCGAGCTTCCTTCGGGGATATTTTTAGCGAGGTGATAAGCTCCCGCCCGGTCTCAAAGGAGAGATAGCTCTCATAATATTGCCTTTGCATCAACAGTAACTGCACCGCCAAGCCAGACAGGTCGGTGATATCTTCCCGGGGAGTGTGCGATTCCAGTCTCTCTCCTGCTCGGGCCAGTCTTGAAGCCAGTTCTGAGCCAAAAGCGTCCAAGAAACCACCTCCACCCAAAGGTAGGTGCTTATCTACATTAAAGCTACCCAATAAAAGCAAAGGAACCTTCTTCGCCAGCTGAACAATGGCTCTCCAGTCGGCGTTCAAGTCCAAGCCCTGAGCGGAGTCAATTATGACTGACAAATGGTTGGTCTGGCAGAATTCCTCTAAAGGTTCCAGATTTAAGGGCAGACCGAAGTAAGCTGTAGGGATGATTAGCTTGCATTTTTCAGTCAGCGCACCTTTGAGCGAGGATATATCCAATTGATAGTCGGGTAGAGTGAGGTCCACCGGCACCGGGGTGATACTACTGGCTATCAACGCATCCGCCACCACCGGACAGGTAAAAGCGGGTATGAGAGCTTCATCACCCGGCTTAAGGGAGAGTAGGTCGGTTGCCAAACGGAGTGCAGTCCTTCCACTGGTCAGAGTTAAGCATCCCTGCGCTCCCAAAGCGCCGGCTAATTTTGTCTCCAGAACATCTGCGCCAGAGTTTTCCGGGAGAGTTTGGGCTTTTTCCAATACTTCCCCCAGGTCGGCAGGTTGAACAGAGGGATATAATCGCGGGAGCATCAGTATTCCTCCAACCGCAGTATTGCCGTCCGGTCGGGTCCTAACGGAGGCAGTAGAATGGGATTGTCCGCAGAATACCTTTGAGAGAAGCGTTCATTGCCGATATTACCGGTAACTCTGCCCCGGGGTTTTCCCAGGAGCACCAAGCCCAAACCATCCACACTCTCTTTGGGGATGACTGTGACCTCCCATCCCCGCTTTTTTCTGGTTGCTTTAAGTGTTACCCCGGTTCTCTTGCGCCACCAGTTATTTATCTCCTCCAGGGGGACCAACCAGGCACCCAATCGATTCAGTTTGCTGATGGTATGCTGGAAAGTGGTCTGCATTTCGGGAAACTCTCCGCTGAAGTAGAAATCGTGGAAAATGTAGACCCCCAGGCCGGAATAGCGCTTTACCTCCTCAGTCAGCCGGTTGACCAGGGCTCGGGCTTGTTCGCCTTTCAGCTTTAGGTGATGAAAGAGGGCGGTGTCCATTGCAATCGGAGCCATTTCCAATAGCTGTTGGTCGGTCTCCGTGGGCAAGGGGTGGTAGGGCAGACAATAGCCAGTGCGAAAACTGGCGGCGGTGGAAAAACCCAGGGAAGAATCGTAATCAAAACTCTCCTGGGTCAGGAGGTGGAAGCTCTGCGGATAGTTCAACCGAAGGTAATGGGTGCGATTTCCGTGGACCTGTCTGCCGGTTACTTCTTGCAGATAGTTCTTTTGAGCGTTCAGTTTGTTTTCGTCGTATAAAGCTTGGTAACCGGAGTGCAGCGCTATCTCGCCGCGATTCTTCTTGAATGCCATAATGGCTCTGCGAGCGACCGGCTCATCCAGATGATAATCCGGGTCCAGAGGATGGCGACGACCGGCGTGAGCGGAGGCGAGGAAGAAAGTGGCTCGCGCACCTATTTCGGAGAGCGAGGAAAAGATGGATTCAAAGTTGAAGTGAGCTTTATTCTCTGCGCTTAAAGGTGCCAGGAAGGAACTCAGGCTTTTGGGTATCTCCTTAAAATTTCTCCTATAAAGATGATAAAGTGGTTCTATAAAGGAAGATAAGCGCTGGTAGGAGCGGAAGAGGTCCAGGTCAAAGGTGATGGCGCCAGCCATAGGGGCAGAATAGGGCCAGGGGAGTAGACGAGGAAGAATTATTCCGTGCCTGGTGCACAGCGTGGATAAAAGCTCTAAAATGAACTGGGCTATACGGTTGACCACCGCCTTTTCGGTGAAGCCCAGTCTTAAGGGCAAATGAGCTTTATCTGGCAACCGTTGATGTCTGTCTTTGGACCATTTTTCGCAACCGACAAGAAAAAGCAGGGCTCCCGCTTCACCAAATATGTCCGCAGGGACCAAATAATGGTTTTGGGAGACGAGGTAAACTGCCGGCACCTCTCCTTTGTAATGCTCCAATCTGAAGCTGGGCAGGCAGTGGGGATAGGGCAATTTTTCAATGAATGGTGTGAACAGAGGTAATTCTATATCCTGCCAGGTGATATGGGCGCTGATAGCCTCCCGAATCTGAATGGGTCCTTGGCCATAAAAATTTATCTGTAGTGGATTTTTCTTGCCCTCTAAAATTTGCAGGCTAATTTCGCCGAACCTATTCGTTGGGCAGTCCTCAGTTTTTACCGTGAATCCTAATCCTGTCAGTATTTCTTTCGCCGAGCTTCTGCGGTAACCTGGCGGACCTTGCAGGAGGAGAAACATCAGGATAACCTCGCCAGTGCCGGCGAAAGAGCCCGAGCCCAGAACTTTCCCCAGTTTATGCAGAAGAACGGTTCCAGTTTGCCACCGAAGGAAGCCTTGAAAGCGGCGATTGAGGGCATATTGGCGCCACAGAAATCGTAGCCGGAGACTTTTCCCCGCAGATGCTCCAATATCTGTGCCACCAAATAAGGCCCGGCACCCACCTCTTCTTCATCTCCTTCTCGGTTGGCGCTGGCTGCCAGGAGGTCGTAGCCCCAGAGTTCGTCCCGCAGAACCAGCCGACAGGCGAGTGCCTTGCCTCGGGGGCTGTGACATATCCACAGTCTTCCCCAACCTTCAGCGGTCATCTGTTTCATCAGCTGGCGCAAAAAATTCTCCGAAAAGATAGATTTTTCCCCCTGGCGAAGATAGGTGGCTTTGTTCAATTGAATGAGTGTCTCCACATCTTCGCTCGGTGCCACTATAAGACCAGCCTTTTCCGCTCGGCGAATCTTGTTGCGTAATTGGGGTAGGAAACTTAATTCCTTTTTTGGGTGAAAGATAATTCGGTTGGTGTAGCGGGGTAAGACGGCAAAGCCACGGGAGATGAAGGGTCGGACATCGTTCATCTCCGGGGGAAGAAAAATTCTTCCCAGGGGGTATCTTTTGAGGGTGGGAGTAAGCAACTCAACCAGTTGCTCCATCTTGGCGGCAGATTTTGCCGGGTGCTCTGGCAAGGTTATAACCGGTCCAAGATAGGGGGTGGCGGGAGCGCGATTGGGGGCGCGAAAACCCAGCTTCTGGTCCAGCCAGAGGGGAAGCAGACCGATTAAGAGGTCTTTTTCAAAGATTCCGGAAAGATAGAGATAGCCTTCATCAGTAAGCCGGGATAGAAAGCGGAGCCAGGGGGGGTGATGAAAGAAGTCGGCGCTCGCTTGCTGGCAGATTGACTGGTAGCCGGCAGATTCAACTTGCTCAATGGATATTGAACGGAGTTCCATAGGCTGAAGATATTAAGGCGCCGGGTGGGTTTGGGGATAAGGTTTCAGTCATTTACGATACAGGCAATAACTATTGGATGAAGCTGGCTAGCCTTGATAAGTGGGGACCAGTTCTTTTATATGAGCGAGCATAGCGTCAATCTCCATTGCCTGGGCGCAGGTGATTATTTTGTCCACCAATCGGTTGACTTTTAAGTGGTTGAAGGGTTCCGGGCGAACCATCTTAATCTCTTTTATGGGGGTGGGGATGAGCTGTTCATTCTCGTTGAACAATTCCTCGCGCAACCGTTCGCCCTTGCGAATGCCCACATATTTTATGTTGGCAGATTCCACTACTCGACCGGATAGGCGAATCAGGTCGTGTGCCAGGTCTATTATCTTTACCTGCTCGCCCATATCTAAAATAAGTATATCCCCTCCCTGTCCGATTGCCGCCGCCTGGATGACCAATTGCACCGCCTCAAAAATGGTCATAAAGTAGCGCTGCATATCCGGATGGGTGATGGTCAAGGGTTCGTCGCTTTCCAACTGATGTTTAAAAATTTCCACCACGCTACCCCTGCTGCCCAGAACATTACCAAAACGAACGGTGATGAAACTTGTCTCCGGATATTTCTCATTTGCCATATAGACAATAAGTTCAGCGATTTTTTTGGTGGCTCCCATTATGCAAACCGGTTTAACCGCCTTATCGGTGGAGATGAAGACGAACCGCTCCACTCCGAACTCTCCGGCAAGCTGTGCCAGGTTACGGGTTCCCATGATGTTGTTCTTTACCGACTCCTCGGGATTGGCTTCCATCAGGTCAATATGCTTGTGGGCGGCGGTGTGGAAGACGATATGGGGGCGATACTCAGCAAAGATGGAGCGGAGCTTGTTGAGGTCGCGAATATCCCCGATGACCGGGGTGATGGAGGGATGGTGATAGGTGAGCTTCAGCTCCAACTCAATATTGTAAATAGAGGTTTCCCCGTGACCGAGAAGAACCAAAAACTCGGGACCAAAGCCGGCTATTTGCCGACAGAGCTCCGAGCCGATGGAGCCGCCAGCACCGGTTATCAGCAGACGCTTGTTAAGAATTGAGGAGCTGATGGATTCCAGGTCAAGATTGATGGGGTCGCGCTTGAGCAAGTCCTCCACTTCCACATCACGAATTTGATGTATATGGGCATCGCCGTATATAATGGCAAAGACGCCGGGAAGGATGCGATACTTGACTTTCACTAAGTCGCACAGGTCGCTTATCTGTCTGATAAGATTTCCAGAAGCGGAAGGAATGGTGATAAGCACTTCGTCAATATGCTCGTCTTTGACCACCTGGGGTAATCTCTCAATAGAGCCAAGGACTTTCCTATCGCAGATAGTAGTATCCCATTTTTCGCCTTTGTCGTCGAGAAATCCTACCAAATCATAGATGCCTTCGGGATAGCCCACGATCTCCCGTCCGATCATAGTGCCGGCTTCCCCAGCACCAATAATTAACACCCGCTGTTTTCCGCGAGAAGGGACTTTGTCTTTCGGTTTGGGCATATGCTATCCTTAGGGTAAAATGCGATAGTTGAATAGTTGATAACCCCAGGAAAAAAGAAGATTCAACCAAAGCAAGGGGGTGAACCATAGTTCATCTAAACCACTGAGCTGTCCAGTCTTTTGCAGGAAACGGACAAGTGAACGATGATGCACTAGAGCCATCTTATATGGAACACGAGAGGTGGTGCGTCTACTATAGTGGATTAGAGTTACATCACCATCTAGATGGGTGTCATATCCCATCTTTCTCGCCCGCCAGCATAAGTCAGTATCCTCTAAATACATAAAGTAACCTTCATCAAAGCCAGCCAATCTTTCAAGCAGGCTTGTGCGGACCATCATCGCTGCCCCAATCACCCAATCCACATCTACACCATTTTTGGGGCGATGTAGGATAGGAATATATTTCTTTGCCAACTTTGGGAAAAGCGAGCGTAGTGGTGAACGACTATGTGAAATGAATATTGACTTAGTATGAAATGAGCGGGCAGCATAGTTAGGTTTGCCTTCTCTGTCTATTGACCAGGGGGATACAATACCTACTTTTGGATGAGTCATCAGATAATTATACAATATATCAATTGAATTTTTACGGACTAAAAGGTCGGGATTGACAAAAAATATTACCTTCCCGCTCACCATTCTTAATCCCCGATTGCAACCGGCTCCAAAGCCGAGGTTTTTAATCTGGGGGATTAGTTTCACTTGAGGGAATTTAGCAGCAATCAACTTCACCGTATCATCGCAGGAGGCATTGTCAACTACAATCACTTCACAGGTCAGCGCCTTGGGCAAATTGGCGAAGATAGTTTCTAAAGTTGTGGCAATAAATTCAGCGGAGTTGTAGGTTACAATGATAATAGAGATATCCATATATTGATTCCATTTCCATTTCGCTATGAATTGAAGAGGGGGGTGTCTAGCCGAATTAGTCGGACAATTGCCACTCCACCTGACGACGTAAGCCTTCCTCTATTCCCACAGTCGGATGGTATTTTAACTCCTCTTGTGCCAGGGTTATATCCGCATTGGTGGAGAGCATATCTCCAGCCTGGTGCCCCACTTTTTGGAGGTTTGCCCTTTTTCCCAATATGCCTTCTAAGACTAGAAAGATTTTATCCAGGCGCCGGCTCTTACCGCTGCCCAGATTATAGACACCCCCCCGCTTGCCCCTTAACGAGCAAGCCAGGATGCCGGCGACGATGTCATCAATGTAGGTGAAATCCCGGCTTGGAACTGGGGGGGCATAAAAATCAATGGTTTTGCCGGTTGCCACTGCCTTTATGAACCGATAAAAACCCATATCCGGTCTTTGGCCGGGACCGTAGACGGTGAACAAACGGACTATGCTGACCGGTATTCTATAGTTCTGCTGATAGAGTAGAGCCAGATGCTCACCGGCTAACTTGGTAACGCCATACGGCGAGACCGGCTGGGGCGTGAATTCTTCTTTGAGTGGGGAAGACTTCTGGTTGCCATAGACGCTGGACGAAGAGACATAAATGAAGGATTTAAGCTTGTTGCCCTTAGCTGAGTCCAGCAATAGCTGTGTGGCAGAGATATTGTTGTGCAGGTAATCGGCAAAAGCACTTCCCCAGCTGTTGCGCACCCCGGGTAAAGCGGCGCAATGGAAGACCACAATGACTCCGGCAAGAAGTTTGGTCAACGGCACCGAGCACAGGTCGTCTTCAAAGAAACTAAAGCGCTTTTCCTTCAGGAGGTCGGCTAAGTTCTCTTCTTTTATCTTACGGGAATAGTTATCCAAAAAGCAATCTACGCCGCGCACCGTTGCCCCTTCGGCGAGCAGACGGCGGCAAAGATGGGAGCCGATGAAGCCAGCCGCCCCGGTGACCAACACATCTCCCTTCCTCCATATCTGCCGACTGACGCTCATTTGGCTCCCCGTCCAGTGAGCATAACTTCTATAGTAAGAAAGAAAATTTTTATGTCCAGCCAGAGGCTCAGATTATCAATGTAAAACAGGTCGTATTTCAGTTTTTCCTCCACATCCTTTATAGTCTCATCATATTTGTGTTTGACCTGCGCCCAACCAGTGATGCCCGGCTTCACCAGCAATCGGCGGCGATACATAGGAATGCGCTGGGCTAAGTGATTGACAAAGGACGGTCTTTCTGGACGGGGCCCGATGAAGGACATCTCCCCCTTAAGCACGTTAATCAATTGGGGGAGCTCATCAATCCTGGTTTTACGAATGAAATTGCCTACGGGAAATATCCGTGGGTCTCCTTTAGTAGCCCAAATAGCTCCGGTCTCCTCTTCCGCATCAACATACATTGAACGCAATTTATATATAGTAAAAACCTTGCCATCTTGACCGGTTCGTCTCTGGATGTATAGAAGCGAACCGCCCGACTGAATTCTAATAGGGAAATAAAGGAAGATGACTATGATAGCCAGAATGAGAAGCCCAAGAATGGAGAAGATGATGTCCAGTAGCCGTTTGAAAGTGTAATAATAACCGCGCAAAGGCTGAACAGCGATATCTTTCAGGGGTAATCCGCTCAAAGAATAGGGTTTTACCCGTCCACTGACAATATCATACAGGTCGGGTATCTGCCGGATAGAGACCTCTAAGCCCACACATTCGCTAATAACCGCCAGCAAGAACTCGTGGGTGAGATACTGCTGGGCAATAATTATATCGGTGATTTTATATTTCACCAAGACTTGACGCAGTTGGTCGGAGGGACCCAGAATAGAATAGGGGAGGAACTTATTCTTGAGCCGTTTCTCCCCCAGCAACCCCACTATCTTAAAAGCTGACGAGTTTTTCAGGTTATCACAGATGCGTTTGGCTTCCTTACCGGTGCCGTATATCAGCACCTGGTGAATGCCATACCCTGAATGTAAAAGAATGACCTCCAAAAGCCGTAACCAGCATAACCCCAATACTGCGGCGCCAACCAGGAAAATCCAAAGAATGGCTATGTGCGAGGGATGGGGCATGGCTTTGGTGAGATAGTAGCTTTGCCCGGTAGCGCAAGCCAGGATAAAGATAGTCTGGGCTTTTAGTATCTCCAGGAAATATTGTATCGGTCTCTGGGTTTTAGACCAGGAGAAGAGCCCAAAAAAGAGCATAATTGCCACGGCAAATATTAAAGAGAGATAGATTCCCAATGGCCAGGGGTAGGCTTCCGTGGTGGGGATGGATATGATAGCCGGGGAGAAAAGTAGTGCTAGATATACTAAGAGGACATCTATTCCGAAGAGAACTATTTCCGATATTTTTCTTGGCATAGGGTAATGGGGTCATTAAGTATTTAGTAGGGGCTTGGCTCGCCAAGCCCCCTTAATTATATCTTTTAGGGGTTCAAAGTCAAGGGAAAGTTAAGGTTGGATTCTGCACCGTCCTGCATATG
>Ga0315294_10000356_pt1 | contig 49965 bp, 43 predicted proteins | sample YL17G13_40_MG_FD_203626 | JGI IMG/M metagenome (GOLD analysis project Ga0315294, IMG submission 203626) | Sediment microbial communities from Yellowstone Lake, YNP, Wyoming, USA - YL17G13_40 | ecosystem: Environmental > Aquatic > Freshwater > Lake > Sediment | place: USA: Wyoming | collected... | reverse complement strand
TTCTCTTTGCGATACGATTGCTTTTTTGTCCTTAAAAAGATATTCAATCGGGTCTTCAACTGTAACTATGTGACAGTTGCGGGTGCTGCTTATGTAGTCTATCATTGTTGCGAGCGTTGTGGTTTTGCCGCACCCCGTAGGACCTACTACCAGAACCAATCCGTGAGTGCTGTCGCATATCTTTCTCAGGATGCCGGGCAGGTGCAGGTTTTCAAATGGCGGAATCTTAGTGTTTACTCGCCTTGCTGCAAGACTAATCATGCCTCGCTGGCGATATATATTTACTCGAAAGCGGTCTTCATCGCCTATTTGATGGGTGAAGTCGAGAATGCCGTTTTTCAGAAAAGATTGTTTTTGTTCAGAAGTCAGTATTTCAAAAATCATCTGCACTATTTTTTCTTCGCTCATTATTTCGCCGGTGGTGTCTTTTAGTTGTCCGTAGACACGCAGTTTCGGCGGCTGTCCGACCTTTAAATGTAGGTCGCTTGCCTGGGTCTTGGTGGCTGCCCTGAAAAATTTGTTCAGCTCCGGCTCTGGCCCAGGATTAGTTATACCAGCAGGCTCATTTGCGGTCATAATTGGTTCCCTGATTTACAAACTAATTGCCTCTCTGAGAGCTGGGTCCTTGTTTTAAGCTCCCCAGCGACTTTTTGCCTTGATAGGAAGAAAAAGCAAACATTTCATTATATAAAATTATGCTATCGGGTGTCAATGCAGATGCCTAAACAATATTATTGATTTTCGGCCCGAATAACAAGCCATTTCTCCGCCAGTTTCTGCTTGACCGCTATGCAACTGGGCAATATGCTCTCCGGTTGATTATCCGACCAAAAATTGAGGCAAAGGAGGCCAAATTATGCTTAACACAAAAAGATTAACTGTAGTCCTTTTGTTTGGGCTGCTCATGCTGGTTAACTGTACGTCGGTTAGTACTGCTAAACAGAAGAAAGAATCCGTTCGTGTTGACCAGAGCCGTGCAAGCTCCCAGAGCGAAAAACCCAGCCGTATTAAAATTGAAAGGCAGGACCTGTTAAACAGGGCCTCGCTGGGGTGCGATTGGCTGACCGATGTTAGTCAAATTATGGATAAGACAGATTCCTCTTATGGGGCAATGAGGGGCGAGTACGACACAAAAAATCGAAAATGGGCCTTCTACGGTTCTTTTTGGCACACAGGCCAGGCAGTTCGAACGTTGATTTTGGCTTATCAAATGACGGGAAAACAAAAATATTTGGAACACGCCATCCTGGGCGGCGAATTCTTGATTCGCTATCAAACAATGGATAAAAATGATAAAAAATTCTACGGCTTTATTCATGGAAAAGACGCCGAAAATGCAAGCACAGCCTCCCAGCTGGAAGGGTTTATGGCACTTTACGATTTATACAAGGCCACGCATGACCCAAAATGGCTCGAGAGATTCCATTTGGCGACTGATTGGGTTGCCAGGAATGTGTATATAAAAGGGCAGGGGTTATTTTACAATACGTACTCAGCGACCAGGGACGAGCTCGCCCCCATGGAAGAATCACGACCACACACCGACGATGCGGTGTTCGGCGTTGCTTATCGTGAATTTAAAGACCCTTTGTATTTGCAGATATTTCGTGAAGTCTCCGACCGTCTCTTAAAGGACGAAGACCCGCCAGGCAATTGGATGAAGTATGCGCCTTGTTTGCCCAATGTGTTTGAGGGACGCGGACGAATCCATCCGAGGCACGCATGGTGGTGGGGATATCCCATGCTCACCGCTTACGATATGTTTGGCGACAAAAAATATCTGGATGCTGCATTTCGTGCCGCTCAATGGTATATCGACAATGACAATCTTGATGGCGGCTATTACTACAATGTTACCAAAACCGGCGGCAAGCACCTCAGTTTCGATTTCTGCACCTCCGCTGTTGGTTGCGCAGTTATTATGTGGACAGATTTATGGAAGCGTACCCATGATGAAAAATATCTGCGGGAAATTGAAACCTCCTTGGGATTTTTGCTCCGTGCCCAGTTTAATCAGGATGTAGAAGACGCAAATATCAGGGGCGCATCTTTCGAAGCCTATTTGCCTCCCGATGGCTCGTTGTGCCCCGGCTTTTACATCAGAGATATTGCCACAATTTTTTCCGCCCGCGCTATGTTAGAGATACTAAAAACTTTTGAGGGCGATATTTATTACATGCAGTATTAACAGCCCCGTTTAAAGTCCGCTGAATTGCACTTTTTCAAAAACCATGCTGGGCACCAGCCATGATGAGTACGGATAGGGGTCGTTGCCCATTGCTGCAAGCCGGTTCCAGAAATCCTTGCCGTTGCCGGCGATATTCATTTCATTTACCGGCTTGACAATCTGGCCGTTTTCAATAAGCAGGCCCATGATGCCGTATGAAAAATCCCCCGTAGTGGAGTTGGAATTTCCACCGATAAACCCATTAACAAGAATTCCTTTCTTGATATCTCTGACCAGTTCCGTCAGCGACTTTGTGCCGCATTCGAATACCAGATTTGATGGAGAGCCGGAGGTCAGCTCCATCCCCAGTTTCCTGCCATAGTAGTTATCAATGTAAAAATACTGCAGCACACCCTTTTCAATCATCGCTCTTCGTTTTGCCGCCAGTCCTTCACCATCGAATAATCGGGAACCCAGACCTTTTTCAAGCATTGGGTCGTCAATCATCGCAAGCTTTTCTGATGCAATTTTTTTCCCAATCATGCCCTCCAGAAAAGAGTTCTTTTGCTGCACAGTATGAGCGATCATAGGCTGTTGCAGCATGGAAATAAGCCCGCTTCCTGCACGGTTTTCCACAATCATATCGTACTTGCCTGATTCTATCTTTTTTTGTCCGATTTTCTGCAACGCTCGCTGTACCGCGTCTTTGGCAAGTGTTTCGGCAGCCGGTAAATCTTTGTGAAACCTCGTATTGGCCCAGGACCAGTCTTCCGGCCGCCCGCCATTCTTATCGCTCACCGTTACCATAACTCCAGCGGAGAAATTCGTACGTTCTTCTGCACCGGAAAAACCGTTGCTGTTGGCTCGCACCTTTTCCTGATACTCATCTGAGTAGCTTGAAGTCGTTGAAATAATCTTGTCGCTCTGCACCCTTGCAGCCGACTCAATCTTCGCTGCCATCTTCATGCGGTCCGACGGCGTTATCTTTTCATAACTGCTGTCACAGATTTTTAAATCGGCCTTTAGGTTCACTGGGTAATATTTTGGGTCGGGTAAACTGCGAAATTTGTCCTCGCCGAGGTATTTCGTGCTCGCTGCTGCTTCCTTTATAAATTTAGTCAAAGATTCTTTTCCTAAATCATTGGTGGTATGGACGGAATAGCGATGTTCAGTATATATCTGCAGGTTGAGCGAGCTTTCCGTTGATTCCTTGACTTTCTCCAGCTTCTTGTCGCGAAACTCAATTTGAATATTCCTGTGATTGGATATTGAAACAGCCGCCTGGTCGGCGCCGCTTTTCAGCGCACGCTCGATAGCCCATTCAGCCAGCTCCAATCTTTTCTTGTTGCTCATAAGTTTTCTCTCGTGTCAACTTCTAATTTTTCTTCGAAGTTAAAAAGTTCATTGCCAATGTCCCTCAGGAACTGACGCCGCCTACCGTAATCCTGGAAACCTTTACGGTTGGCAAACTGCAGGATACGGGCACAAACTGTCCGTTTTTCCCGCATGTTGCGCCTTCTTCAAAACCTATTTTCAGGTCGTCACCTACCATAACGATATTCTTGAGAACTTCCGGCCCGTTGCCAATGATGTTGACGTCCTTGACCGGTTTGGTCAATTCGCCATTTTCGATAAGGTAACCGCTCTTGACGTAGAACGTAAAATCGCCTGCGCCAATACGGACCTCGCCGTTGATAAACGATTCCGCATACAGGCCTTTTTTGACGCTGCGAATAATTTCTTCCTTTTTATGCGGGCCCGGCAGCATATATGTATTTCTCATCCGCGGCACAGGCTCAAAACGGAACGACTGTCTGCGTCCGTTTCCGGTCGGTTTGGTTTTATAATATTGGGCGCTGATTCTGTCATGAAGGTAGCTACGCAAAATGCCGTCTTTCACAACATAGGTTTTTTCTGTATCATTTCCCTCGTCATCTACATTGATTGAACCGCGAAGATGCGGGTTTGTCCCATCATCAACGATAGAGACAAATTTTTCCGCAACAGGTTTGTCCATTTTGTCGCTGTATATTGACACTTTTTTTCGGTTGAAGTCTGCTTCCATTCCATGACCAATAGCCTCGTGCAGCAGTATGCCGGAAAGCCCGGCCGCCAGTACAACTTCCATTTCTCCGGGTTCCGGCTTGACGGCCTGGAAAAGAGTGACTGTCCGGCGGACTGCCTCATTTGCCAGATAGTCGATGTTTTCCGGCGTGAAAAACTCAATGCCGCATCGCCCGGAAAGCATACAACCATTCTGCTCACGCCGGCCATCCTGCTCAGCCGTACAGGACACAAAAACCGCTGTCATCGGCCGGTAATCAAAAACAATTCTTCCCTCAGAGGTGGCAATCATGACGATGGAAGTTTCATTGTTGAACCGGATGCCGCATTTGATTATCCGTTTATCACCAGCGAAAACCTTGTCATTGATTTTTTGCAGGTGAGGAATTTTCTGGTCAATGGAAACTTGCTCCCAGGGAACCTCGATAGGGTAAAAGTTCGGCCGTTTATGCAGCTTCAGCTCAACAGGCTCGACCTGTTTCCCTGCCGAAGCGATAATTGCCGCAGTTTTTGCCGCAAGTTTCATCGCCTTTGGCGTAAGGTCCTCTGTGAAAGAATACCCTGTTTGCTCGCCTTTTAGCACGCGGATTCCGACACCGGAATTTATACTGTTCTCAGCCGAATTGACTGCCTTGTCCTCCAGCCCGATATTATTGTTGACGCGGTGCTGGAAGAACATGTCGCAGTAATCTCCGCCGCATGCCAGCGCCTCTGACATTACCTGATGAATAATTTTTTCATCTACGCCGAATTGCCGGTAACAACTTTTTAAATTCATCTCTTCCGCTTTTTGTATCGCTAAAGCCTTGGCTATATCGGATTTTAGAAAATACGGAATCCCTGCCGCTGCCAATATGCCCTTGCAGCTTCCCTGTAAAAAGTCCCGTCTGGTGATTTTTGATTTCATATAACCGGCATCACTTTTTTTCAGAAACCGCCTGCCCAGCGGTTAACCGTGCTAATATATCTGATTGTCCTTGCTGATGCAATTACTTCGCACACTTTTTGCCGGCTGGTTCTAAAGCCCCGATTTGACCTGTACGTTCCGTATCGTCGGTTTGCCGAAAAACATCATATAAGCAGCATGCCGTGTGTATTTTGCACCTGGCGGATTTTGCGTTGACATTCATAAAAAATGATGTAGTATGATTACTTCTTACTATAAGGGTTAAACCAAATCCTCAATAATCGTTAGTCCCTTTTGAGAATTTATTATGTATTCGGATTATATTCGTAACGTAGCGATAATCGCCCATGTTGACCATGGCAAGACAACTCTGGTCGACCAGCTTCTGTACCAGTCAGGGATGTTTAGGCAGGAAGAGCTTGATAAGCTGGCCGGCGTCGAGCATGACTTGATTATGGATTCCAATCCCCTCGAACGCGAGCGGGGTATAACAATTCTCAGTAAAAACTGTGCGATTTACTATACGGATTCCCAGGAAGATGAATATAAAATCAATATAATCGACACGCCGGGACATGCGGATTTTGGCGGAGAGGTTGAACGTGTCTTAAAAATGGCAGATGGAGTGCTGCTTTTGGTCGATGCATTTGAAGGCCCCATGCCGCAGACAAGATTCGTATTGAGCAAGGCCCTTGAGCATAAGCTAAGACCTGTAGTAGTGATCAACAAGGTGGACCGCCAAAACAGCAGGCCGGATGATGTTGTCAATGAGGTGTTCGATTTGTTTGTTCAGCTCGGTGCCGGGTCTGAGGCGCTTGATTTTCCTATTGTTTATGCATCGGCAACCGAGGGATGGGCGACCACAGACCTGCAGAAGAAAACCACCAATATGCAGGCGATATTCGATGCAATCATAAATAATGTTCCTGCGCCGCAGGTTACCCATGATGCTCCGCTGCAAATGCTGGTGACAAATCAGGAATATTCGGATTATGTCGGACGGATAGCAATCGGAAGGGTTTTTGCAGGACAGATAAGCGAAGGCCAGACAGTTACTGTGATTGACAAAGATGGTCTCCATACACAACAGGAAGTCATGCAGATTCATCAGTTTCATGGTCTCGGCCGAAAACGCGTTTCGAGCGTCCAGGCAGGTGACATATGTGCCGTATCGGGCCTTGACCCTGTTGGTATTGGTGACACTATCGCCTGTGCGGATAATCCTTCCAGACTTGCGGTTATCCCTGTTGATGAGCCGACCATGACAATGACATTCAGGGTTAACGATGGGCCTTTTGCAGGCAGAGACGGCAAATACGTGACCAGCAGACAAATTGGAGAAAGACTCGAAAAAGAACTCGGGAAGAATGTCGCGTTAAGGGTGGAACCCGGCCAGACCCCTGAAGAATTCAATGTTTCCGGCAGGGGACTGATGCATCTTGGCATCTTGCTGGAGAATATGCGGCGCGAGGGGTATGAGGTTTGTGTAGGTAAGCCCGAAGTGATTTTGAAAGTGGTCGATGGCAAACATCATGAGCCGATTGAATTGCTTGTGGTGGATTGCCCCCTGGATTGCCAGAGTTCTGTCATCTGCCTCCTGGGCGACCGGCGAAGCGAAATAATTAAAATAGATGCCAAAACCGGTGCAAGCGGTTTTATTCATATGGAATTTCTCATACCGTCGCGGGGCCTGTTCGGCCTTAATGCCAGGATGATGAATGCCACCCAGGGCAGGGCGATTATGCATCATTCGTTTGAAAGATATGAGCTGATGCGCGGAACGATACCGCAGCGCAAGGCCGGGGTTATGATTGCAACGACTACCGGACAAGTGACCGCCTATGCACTTGATGCTTTGTACGACCGAGGCATTTTCTTCGTTGAGCCCGGCGAACAGGTGTATGAAGGACAGGTAGCCGGTGAGCACTGCAAGGAAAATGACATACCTGTAAACGTGGTAAGAGCTAAGCAGCTTACTAACATCCGGGCAGCGAGCAAAGACGAGGCAGCCAAAATCAGGCCTGCCAGAATAATGAGTCTTGAGCCGGCAATGGAGTACATCCAGGCAGACGAGCTTGTTGAGATTTGTCCTAATTCAATTCGTATCCGCAAACGGCTGTTGAAAGAAACAGACAGACGCCGCCAAATCCGTAAATAAATTTCCGCAAAACCGTACCGTTGAAATAGCAGCTGAATCCATGCGCATATTCCAGAATTAGCCTGCAATAATTGGTAAAATGTCCTTTGAAATTTGTTCTCCCCTGCATAAAAGATTATTACATGCCTATCTAAACGTCCAGCTTTGGACAGATTGTCAGTATTACTGAATGGAATTCATGGGAGGGATAAGGCACGATTCGGCAGATTATTTTTGCATATTATGCCGTTTTTTCACGTAAATATGCGGTTCGGAGATTTGGAGAGTTGAGAATTCCTCTTTAACGTCCGAAAACACAAAAAGTGTTCCAAATATTTTCGCAAAAGAGCCTTTCTTGTGAAACCGCTTCTCTAATGCGCCGATAATCCTTTCGATAATTTACTCAGAGAAAACGTGTTATTTGATGATAAGAACGATGGTAAATGAGTGCTTCAATTGATGTTTGCTGTCGGTGTGTGCGATTACTGTGTTCGACCTTAATAAAGGCGTGCAGGGAAAATTCCTTTTGATAAGAATTTAAAGCATGTTTACAAGAGAAAATTTTTCAATGCGGCAACTTTTATTTATTTTTTCGGCCTTAAGTTTGTTGAGCATTGGCGCATTAGCATCTTCCGGTCCACAGCCGCCGAATAAACCGTCAAAGCTTTTTGAGATGTCGCTTGAAGAACTGATGGAAGTAGAGATTGTTACCGGTGCCAGCAGGCCTATGAAAAAAGATAAAATGCCTGCTTCTGTTACGGTAGTTACCGCCGATGAAATAAAGCTGCTCGGCTTGCGAAACCTCACTGACGTCATTAACTACATCGTTCCAGGCGGCATCGGTGACATCCACCGTTCCACCAGGACAGGTCTTTATTGCTTCAGAGGTATTACCGCAGACGACAACGGCAAATTTATCTTTATGGTCGATGGTCTCAATGTTACATCTATGACTATGTGGGGCGCATTCAACGAAAGATACCTCGGTCTCCTTGACGAACTCGACAGAATCGAGATAACTCAGGGTGTCAGCTCTAACCTCTACGGCGATGGCGCAACCTCAGGTATTATCAACTTCATCACTAAAACAGGTAGAGATTTCCAGGGAACGGAAATTACATCTGGTTACGGCTCCGGAAACGATTTCCAGGAATCCATAAAGTTCGGCAGAAAAAAATCGGAAACGGAAAATGATTTCTACTATTTCGGATACAAACAATCGCATGGCTATACCCCAAGCGGCGGCAGCGGCAGTTCAGCCACAGGTGAAGGCAGAAAGGAGCACTCTGCTGATGGTAGATACTGGAACCACTTCCCGCCTTCATTTAAATTCCAAAGCACTATCCAGAGGGGCGAATTTACCTTAAGGTCAAGATACGTTCAGGACAAATTCGAAGAGCCTTATACCGCACCTGGATTCGATTACTGGAACACCTCCGATGTCTATTGGTTCCACAACTACTTCTTTATTCAGCCTGAAATCCTGCATAGCATCAATGAGGTCAGCCGAATAAAAGCAAATTTCGCCTTCGAAATGGAAGAAATGGGACAGCAAAAATTTCGCGATTGGTACTCATCTGCCGGCGGAAACCTCATCGCAAAAGCCGACGAAGATTACATAACTCGTGGTGAAAGAAAAATCAGAGGCCAGATATTCCATTACTATGATGGTTTCACCAATCACAAACTCACCAGCGGCGCCGAACTCTTCTGGATGCACGTGGGGCCTGATTTCAGCGGCGAAAACAGAACCATCACTGTTGTCTCCAACAACAGAGTAGATGTAGAAAATATAAAACCGAAAGACGTCTACTTCGGTGCCCTGCTCTTCGAGGACATCTGGCAGATTAGCGAACGCACCACCCTCTTTGCCGGTGCTCGCTTGGAAAAACACAACCTTACGTCTGCCAGCATCTCGCCTCGGGTCGCTCTGTCCTATGATTTGAGCGAAAAGACCAATCTGAAATTCCTTTATAATTCCGGCTATCGAACGCCTCCTTGGGGTTATTTTGCAGCCAATGAAAAAGGTTCAAAACCTGACCCCAAGCCCGAAAAAGTCCAGAGCTTCGAAGCTCATATCCTCCACAAGTTTAATCCGAAATTTAATGCATCACTTATAGGCTATTATACCATTTACAAGGACCTGATTAACTACTGGTCATCGTCAGCCCCATTTAGCGGCAACAGCAGCTACTACAACTTCCCGGAAGTCAGGGCCGCAGGATTAGAGGGATTAGGAGAATATCACTCGGAGAATTTGACGCTCAAAATAAGTCATAGTTATAGCCGCCCCGTTCGCCTCTCCGACAACGTCTGGAGAATAACCCAGTTGTCATATAACGAAGATGATTGGGCGCAATTCCCCACTCATATGACCAAAGCTCAGGCCATTATTAATCTTGTAAAGGACAAATGCACACTTGGCCTGACCTATCTTCGCCCTTGGGGAATTCGTGGCCAGCGCAATGCCGACCCCAAACTAAAAGATGCGGCTGATTATATCAATGCCACTCTCACCTTTAAATTGAACAAGAATCTTGAACTTCAGGTTAGCGGCTACAATCTTACCAGCGAAGACCATCCATGGTGGGGTTCTTATACTTACGATGGCGTCTCTCGCGACATCAATCCAAATCCCACGTATTTCATCAGGCTGATAGGAAAATTTTGATTAACACCTGGCAGGGCAAGGTTGCATCTCACGATTGGTTTTAACTGTCAACTAATAACCACAACCTGTCTCTGCCGAAAATCCGTCTTTCTTTATAAACAAAGTGCTTATGCTAACGTCCATGTCTTGCAGCCTCCTTTGCCAGGATAACCATAGCTGTATAAACATGCATTGTTGGTCTGGCGTCAGTTCTATCGCCAAAGTCCAAAGCATCACCCATAAAAAAAATTTTCCAAAATCGCAGAACTAAATTGGCAAAGCCCGCCGATAATAGTAACATTGATACTGAAGATTCTGTGCAGGCCGTTTGCCTGGTTAACGGAAATTTTTCTTGCAAATGGCGAAGTTTTTTGGCAACATAATTGAGGTTATCTTCAGTTGTTTGTCTTACATAACACGCGTTTTACAAACATAATAAAATTCTTCACCGTCGGAGCCTAAGATATACAATTCTCAGCGGTGTAGGTTTGAATGCTGAAATTGCTGCGATTGGATTTATTCCGGCCGGCGGTAAAGTGATGAACACGGGTTCGATTGTAAGGTCAGGTGTACAAACGTGTTAAAACAGCTTTACATAAAAGATGGCAAGCTGGTTGAAACCGGCAACGGCGACGCTGCGGTCTTTGTTTACGTTGCTCCGGACGAGACTGAAAAAAGGTATCTTGTCGACCGGCTCGGGATTGATGAGCACACCCTCAACTCATCTTTGGACCCTGATGAGCTGAGCCGACTTGAGTTTGAGCCTGAGCACGCGGCGATGATATTCAAAAGGCCGAAGCACTATTGCGCCGAGGATAACTTCCTTTTCAAAGTGGCCTCAACGGGTGTTTTTGTATTTAAAGACCGCCTCATAATTGTCGTCGCCGAGGAAGCGCCGCTTTTTGAGGGCAGGCCCTTTACGAAAATGCAGTCTATCCAGGACGTATTACTCAGACTCATCTACCGGGCTATTTCGCATTTTGTTGAACATCTCAAGAGCATCAATATGATTTCGGGCGACCTTGAACAGCATATATATACCTCAATGGAGAATAAGCACCTGGTGAATCTCTTTACGCTTGAGAAAAGTCTGGTCTATTATCTTAATGCCATTACTTCTAATGGAGCTTTGATAGAAAAGCTGAAGAACAACGCCGCCAAGGTTGGCTTTGGCCCGGAAAGCCTGGAGTTCCTTGATGATATGCTCATTGAAAATAATCAGTGTCACCGGCAGGCCGAAATCTACTCGCAGGTCCTGGCCAGTCTGATGGATGCTCGCGCTTCGATTATCAGCAATAACCTCAATATACGGATAAAAGCGCTTACCCTGATAACGATTGCGATTATGCTGCCGACACTTATTGTAAGTATTTTCTCGATGAATGTCGGCATCCCACTTGCTCATCACCCGTACGCTTTCTGGTTTATCAACAGCCTTGCAGCAATGTCTTCTGTGGTGATCGCTTTTCTATGGTGGCGCAGGCGATGGTAGCTGCAAAATCACTGTTGTATTGAAAGCTATTTTTTCACTTATTCTCATGACCAAATACTGCGGACAACTTGTGCCAATAAGTGCTTGACCAGCCATTGATTTTAGTGTAGAATACTCCAAAAGCTTGCTTTAATTAGAAAAACATTAATTTGCGATAAGGGATACATGATGAGGAACTTGGTTTTTGGGATTTTTGCTATTGTGACGGCAGCGGTTTATGTTTGTCCGGCGGCACCGCAGCCGGCTGTTGTGCCGGGACCCGGCAATTGGACGTTGGATGTACTATTTGAGCAGCCGCAGGAAATATTGGTACAGTTGGGTGGTGACAGCAGGCCCACGAGATTCTGGTATATGATATTGACGCTTACCAATAAGACAAACACCGAAGTTGATTTCTACCCAAAGTGCGAACTGATGACAGATACGTTTCAAATTATACCTGCGGGCAAGGACACGCCAGCAGTGGTTTTTGAGCAAATAAAGAGTCGCCATCAAGGCAGATATCCATTTCTTGAGTATGTGGAAGCAGCTGACAATAAGATACTTCAGGGCCAGGATAATGCCAGAGACATCGCAATTATTTGGCGGGATTTTGACGCCAAAGCCAAGAATATAAAACTGTTTGTAGCAGGCCTGAGCAATGAAACGGTAGCAGTAGAACATCCGACGGCGAAAGACGAGACGGGTAAGCCGGTCAAGGTTTTCCTGAGAAAGACGCTTGAATTGAGCTATGGCGTCAGCGGTGATGCGGCCTTAAGGTCTGATGCGAACTTGAGTTATGAGAGCAGACGCTGGGTGATGAGATAATATCCTGTGTCCGGCGGGGCGATAGAAGGTGAGTGGTTCGGGGGGTAATCTGCCTTAAGTTTTTGCGGGAAGAGGGGGAGAATCTTCAATCAAAAGCGCAGCACTCGGGGAAAAGTTGTGCAAAGATGCGCATTTTTTCTGCAATTTTTTGCAGAATTCTGCAAAACGCTGCATTTTTTCTGCAATTTTCTGCAAATTTTTGCAGTTTTTTACACCCCCTTGCGCGAATGATTGACGCCGGAACGGCGGTCAATCAGTCGCTCGTCGCTCGTGAATCGTTGTTCGAAAATAAAAAGTAAAATGGTTCGACTGCGCTCACCATAAAGATAAAAAATAAAAATTACAGATAAAAAATCAAAGAATTAAAACGAAACGCGGCGGACAAGTCCACCGAGCATCTGGCGGACAAGTAACACAGATTTGTTTTGATGAAAATAGCTGGTTTTGACTTAAAAATTGTGTTTTCGGGGCTGAAAGCGAGATTTCCGTTATAAGACGGAAAATTTCAACGTAAAGACGGCAAGCAAAGGCCGATAAATGGGATTGGTAGGTTAAGCAGTGGCTATCACATTATTACATAAACATTTTATAACATTCAATCTGATAACTCTTTCACAAGAGTTTTGACCAGCTCGTTAATCAGATCACGATTCAATGCAACTGGATTTATTTGACAACCTAAAATCGAATTGCAGGATGGGCAGATATATGCTGCCGCTTTCCACTTCTTACCGCCACTAAAAGTAGCTGAAAGTTCATAACCCTTCAATTCTGTTACAGATTTTTTACAATGTGGACATTTGGTGCTCATTTTTCCCCTTTATAGTTTATCTTTTTGTGTTTAAACAGTTATACAACCTTTTCTTAATTATCATCGCACCGAGGCCGAGCAGCACTTGCGAATATCTTCACCGAAAGTCATTTAGGTAAAATCTCCCATTTATTTTCGTGGTCTTTGACTGGTAATTCAAACTCAAGTAATTTTGAAATTAAGTTTATTCTGAGCATTCTGGTATCAGTCTTTTTAAGTTTTTTCTTTTCCTTCATATTAAGTTTAAGGCGATATTGATATGCGTCTTTCACGTATTGTGCAACTTGTTTGCTATGGACAATAAAGAATCTGGGCAGTTTATCAATGCCTCTCAATATAACGAAGCAATAGTATAAATTTTTGTCCTCTATAACCTCTTGTTTTTGAGACATTGTCCACTCATAATTTTTACCAAATTGAGTCTTATCCGAACCATAAGCCTGTTCCCATCCTGCGGTCTTGACTTCCATCTTGAACATCTTGCCAGATTTGGTTGATACCAAAATATCGACATTTTTCGCATTTCCATAAGTGAGACAACCCATATATCCTCTTGAGAACAGTTGTGCTAAGACGTAGAATTCTCCAGCCATAGCAGTAAAGTAATTATGATTTTCATTTTGACTTTGTGCTGTGCTCATTTTATTCTCCTTACTTACTTAAAAAGTTTTCTTCTCAATATCACCGCACTTAAGCCGAGCGGTAAAAAATCGGCTTAGGCTCAGTCTGATTAATTTCTTCTAATATGGCTGATGCGTGTTTCCGGCTAATAATAAAATCAAAAGCCGCTTTTCCCAGACTCAGATACTTTGGCTTTAGCTTCTTCAGAAGCCGAATACAGTTTTTCATACATACTGCTTAGTTCCACAACAGAAGGTAAATCAATATAATCCAATCGATAAAATTCCGAAAATACCTCAGATGATTCAGAGTATTTGTCTTGGACAGCCATTCCAGAGAGAGTTACGATTATGTTGCTGTGTTCCCATTTGAATAAGAAATTTTCAAATCTCTTCGATATTCCGATATCTTTAGGCCCTATCTCGCCCCGCCATAATTTTAAGTAGTGGCCCTTTTCCCCACCTTTTCCATAAGAGGCTATGGTCACAGTATTTACTTTGTCCCATAGAGTAGTGTTGTATTCTCCTTCTCGGAAAGGGTGATTCCATTTGATAAGCCTTGTTAGGCTTTCGGGCCAACCCCCTACTGCTTCCCCCCATTTGTCAACTGGTGTGTTCCGCGCGTGAAAAAGCGTTGGAGTTCCATATTTATCTGCCAGGAGCTTACTTAACCCCGGAGAGTCTCCGCCAATGAATATCCTGATTAAGAAGCAGGTCGGCTCCTTTTGTTCAGTGCTTTTAAAGAAGAGCAGCATTTCACTAATTCCCTGAGAATCCATTTCGGCAGGGAAATCCTCACATTCTAATACGAATTGGGAGTTGTAGATATCTGGAAAGTCCTCAAGCACTGGGTAAATTCCCGGCTCGCTCGAATTTTGGTTCACATAAAGAAGTCTCATCAAAGAGGTTGGTTTAGCAAAATATTTTTCCCCTTTATATTCATAACAAAATCCCTTGAGTTTGCCTTCCTCTAATAGCTTTAAAGCAGCCTCTTTCCTTGGAGTGGAAATTTTCCAAAAATCATAAGTCCAATTTATTTCGTCCCGTAGAACTCTTCCAAACAAGCCTGCATTACGGATAATACCACTATTACGGCCCAGCAAGTAACCAGCGGAGATTTTAATTCCATTTTTTTCTAACGCACTTACAACTTCCTGTAGCGATGCGTTCAACGGAACACCAAACACCATTAAATTATCACCGCTGACAGCTACTTGAACACTTTCTTTTTGTGCTTTTGTATTATTTTCACTGGGCATTTGAAGTTTATTAACCTTTCCGGGATCAGCCTTCAGCGCCCACTCACATGCACGCTCTGCCATCAGCTGGTAAAAAGAGTTTCTGCCAACCTCCTTGCGTTCCAATCTCTCATTCACCGAATCCCAGAACCATATATTGGCAAATTCAGCATCTATCGCCGGAGCTAGTGATATGTCGTGAGAAGAATACTCCTCGCCAAGCCGATAAAACAGCTCTGCAGCGGGAACTGTCAAGGCCACAGGGTCAATCTGCCTGATGCTTTGCTCAGCCAGACTCCTAAGTTCGGCAGAATCATCTTTTTCAACAATATATTTTAAATAGGCCAGCGATTGAGGATAGCCAATACTGCCAAGGGCCTTTATTATTTCGGCTTTAACCCCTACGTTGTTGGTCTGCAAAGCAGTGGTAAGGGGCCTTATCGCATCTCTGCCGATTTGCGGAAGTGTCCCTACAATATTCGGTAATTCCTCTTTGCGAGAAGGGTCGGCCATTGCATCAAGCATATATGGTATTGCGTATTCTCCGGCATTCTGGAGCTCTTTAACCGCTGCAAGTCGGCCACGCGGACTGCCGCTTAGTTTTTTTATCGCCTCTGTGATAATTTTTACCTTTGGATCCGGTGGTATGTTTGGCTCCACATTACTTGCCAGGGCACTCTTATAAAATACTAACAGTCCAAATAGAACCAATAGTCCTATTAATGCTTTTGTATTTCCTTTTCTCGCTTTCATTTTTCCCCTTTCCTAATCAATCCTTATTTGGAATTTCCCATATTAATCCGTCATAGACGGATAAATCCGCCCCGCCTATGGCGGGTAAACCCTCCACACAAATGGCGGGTAAACTGCGGCAGACAAGACCGCCCAACCGAATTGCAGTTAATTGCCTAGCTGCACAGACAAGGCTTCTAATTGCAGCATTATATCAAAATCTTCCTTGAATTACAATAATCTGAAGCTTTTATAGATAAAATAAGTAACCATCTATAATTTGCCGGTTTTCTTAAACAGGTAAACGAACCCGATTATTTCTTATGTTGTTGAAAACGTGTAACCATACTTCCAACCTTTGCCGGTGGTATCTTCCTCATATCCCTGAGCCAGCATTCTCCTTTCCCATTGCCTGGCAGCTGTCTCAGAAGTGAATTGCTGCATAACTCTGAAATCACGGGGATTCCCATGCTCCTGTTTTTTTCTCGCTGTGTCATCTGTAAGTCCCGCATATCTCATAAAAAAGTCCTTTCAGAAAATGATGTCTTCATGTTTTTATTTTTTTCCGGAAAGCAGGAAGAAATGGAAGGCGGAATGTTTATGAGCCGGTAATCTGTCATAACCCAGATTATACTACAATTATCCGCATGGGCAACATCCGCCTTCGCCATTCTACTTAGTTCGTTTAGTTGAAATTGCCGGCGGAAGGGTTACAATAATTTTGTTGAGTGAGATTATAAGGGGAAGAAGATAACCCCTCGCAGTGCGAGGGGCTAACAAAAAGGGGAAAATAACCCCTTGCAGTGCGAGGGGCTAACAAAAAGGGGAAAATAATCCCCGCAGTGCGGGGGGTTAAAAAAGGGAAAATCAATGGTCGGGTATATGCTTACGTGGACGACGTACGGGACGTGGCTGCAAGGCGATAAAAGAGGGTACGTCAAGGATGGACAAATACTCGGTGAAAATCAGGCGTTGCATGAAGCGAATAAAAACGCACAGAAAAGCAAAGCTGTCAGGTTGTCGGAAGAAAGCTGGCACATTATCAAAGATGCCATTTTGAAGGAAGCGAAAGAAATCGGTCAGCGAATACACGCGATATCGATTTGCAGTAATCATGTTCACATAGTTGCAGGCTGCGTTGAGGAAGCAGTCGGAAAGGTCGCAGGACGGTATAAAAAAGCTGCAACGGATGCGTTGCGAGAAAACGGATTTGGCGGGAAGGTGTGGACGAAAGGATTTGATAAGCGGTTTTGTTTAGATGAAAAAGAGTTAAAGCAACGGATAAATTACGTACAGAACCACAATAAATAAACCAACGCAATTTGATGGGGTAAAAAACCCCTTGCAATGCAAGGGGCTAACAAAAAGGGGTAAATAACCCCTCGCAGTGCGAGGGGCTAACAAAAAGGTTGACGCGGACAGGTTTTCAGGAGAGGCAAAAGATGAGTGAGGAAAAGAGAAAGTCAAGCGTGCTGCAGGCGTGTTTGGGGAAAGGTGAGAGGCTAGCGGAGCTTGTTGAATATGCGGCGGATTCGATTGTAAGCAAGACGATACTGGATAAGCCGGTTGGAACAATTACATTGTTTGCATTCGATAAGGGACAGAGGTTGAGCGAGCATACGGCACCTTATGACGCGGTTGTTCAGGTCATTGATGGGAGGGCGAAGCTGACTATAGGCGGCAAGGAGGTAAGCATTTCGGGGGGCGAGATTATCATCATGCCGGGGAATGTGCCGCACGCGGTCAGGGCTGAGGAAAGGTTCAAGATGCTGCTAACGATGATTCGTGCGTAATGACAAGGAAGTGTAAAATTCAAAGCGAAAAGGGCAAAACCACAATACAGACAGAATACAGATGGGCAGACGGGTCGATTGTTGTTAAGGCTGCTGCTTTGGGTTTTTTATAAGGTTTATCATTTCGTTAATGCGCCATTCGATTGAAGAGAGTATCCAAAATTTAAAGTGGTCCATGCGCATCAGGAGGTTTACCAGATAGATAATTTTGAAAGACAGGGCCACCAGCGCCAACTCAATCATGAACAGGCGTAATTTTTCGCCAGTGATTACCGAAGCAGTCAGGGAAGCTATAACTACGACAATAAAGAGGACATTTATAATTTTGGTGCGGAATTTCGGCATGCCTCCGATTTTGCCTACGATGGCCCTGACGCGTTCTTTTTCCTGCTGGAAGTTTTCGAGGTCTTTCTTGAGGTCATTAATTTCGTGCTCGAGATTTTCATGTTTTTGTTCCATGATTATTCCTTTTGCTAAAAATGGGTTAGTTTTCCAAGTTAATTAAGAATAAACGGTACTGATTTTATCTGTCGAAGATGGTGATTGTGTTTTTGCATCTGGGACAGGTTACATTTTTGGCCTTGAAGTTTGGTGGGATTTTGAATTTCAAGCCACAGGCACATGTCAGGAACAGGAAGCCATTTACCTTTCGCATAATGTCACCGACCTGGCGTGTTTGTGTTTGAAGTTTTTGTTGTTTTTTGGTTTCAGCGGAGGCCTGGCGCAACTGGATATCCTCTTTGGACAGGGCGGAAGCGGGCACGATTGTTCTGCGGTTTGTGAGGCTGGTGTAAGAGTCCGAGTAGTCTTTAAAAGATACGCCATGGGTCATATTGCGCAGGATTCTTATTCTTTCAGAAATAGGGGGATGGGTGCTGGTCAAATCGGACAGTTTCATTCCTTCTTTTTTGAATGGATTGACGATGTACATGGGGGCAGTGACCTGGTTGGCAGCTGCCAGCTGCGGTGAGGGGTCGGCAGCGATTTTTTCGAGTGCGTTAGCGAGGCCTTCCGGGTAACGGGTCAATCTGGCTGAGCCTGCGTCGGCGAGGTACTCGCGTTTTCGCGAGAGCGCGAAGTACAGCAACTGGGTCATTATGGGTGCGAGGATTGCGGCGAGTATAGCAATTATCAGCATGAGTGCAGCAGCCTGACCACCGCCTCTGGAGGAAGACGAATATCTTCTTCGTGAGCCAGCGGAACTGTAGAACATTCCTCTTAAAAAGACCTGTGAGAGCAAGACAACCGAGCCGAGCATTATACCGGCGAGCGTTACGAAGAGGATGTCGCGGTGGAGGATGTGGCTGAATTCGTGTGCTATGACGCCCTGGAGCTCGTCGCGGTTGAGCCGGCCGAGCAGGCCTGCGGTTACGGCTACGGAAGCGGTTTGCGGGGTTCGGCCTGTTGCGAAGGCGTTGGGAGCCGGGTCGGGGATGATATAAACTTTTGGCATTGGCAGTCCGGCGGCGATAGACATTTCTTCGACGACGTTGAATAACTGCGGATGGTCATCGTGTGTGACGGGGACGGCCCTGCTGGAGGCGAGAAGGATTTTGTCGCCGGTTGAGAAGCTGACGATTGAAAGGAGGAGCCAGAGGGCTGCTGCGATTATCAGGCCCGGGGGACCGCCTTTGGGGTCAACGGCCGAGCCGATGATGTAGCCCAGCAGCAGCAGGACGGCTACCATGAGAAACATCAGTATGATGGAGTTTCTCTTATTTGCGTGTATAAGCTCCCACATAATTATCCAACCTGATTACTAGAAACTTACCTTTGGGACCTCTCGCTCGGCAGCGGTTTCGAGCTGGAAGAAATCACGTTTGGTGAAATTGAACATGTTTGCGATGATGTTCGAGGGGAACATCTGGGTTTTGTTATTAAAGAAGAGGACCTGGTCGTTGTAGTTCTGCCTGGCGAATGAGATTTTATTTTCTGTGCTGGTAAGCTCTTCCTGTAGGGCGAGGAAGTTCTGATTGGCCTTGAGGTCGGGATAATTTTCGACGACGAGGAGGAATTGGCTGAGAGCCTGGCCCAAAGCGCCTTCGGCCTTTGCGGCTTCGGAGACGGTTCTGGCATTCATAGCCTGGCTTCTGGCATTGGTTATAGCCTCGAAGGTGCCGCGTTCGTGGAGCATGTAGCCTTTTGCGGTTTCGACGAGGTTGGGAATCAAGTCGTGGCGGCGTTTCAACTGGACGTCGATCTGGGACCAGGAATTGTCGACCTGATTTCGCAGTCGCACCAAAAGGTTATAGGCACTGATTACGAACAGTATCAGCAGAACAACAGCAGCAATAATAATTATCAGAATGGTCATGGTTTCTCTCCTTAAAAGTGGTCTATTATTTATGTGTTTATATACACCTTATTTGACGGAGAATTTATGAATGGTCAGGTGCGTATATTTTTTGCCCGGCTCGAGTACTACGGACGGGAAGTTCGGTTTGTTCGGCGAATCAGGGAAGTGCTGGGTCTCGAGGCAGAAGCCGGCGTGTTTGTTATAGACGGCGTCTTTGCCTTTGTTTGAGCCATCTAGGAAGTTTCCGGTGTAGAACTGGATGCCCGGTTCGGTAGAAGCGATGTCCATTGCCCTGCCCGTTTTAGGCTCGTAAACACGGGCGACCAATTTTAATGTATTGTCTTTGCGGTTGACCACGTAATTATGGTCGTAGCCGCCCTTGACCTGTTCGATGCGGGAACCAATCAATGTTGGTTTTGTGAAGTCCATGGGTGTCCCCTTGACCGATTTTATTTCGCCGGTTGGTATCAGTCCTTCGTCAACGGGGGTGAAGTTGTCCGCGTTGAGCATAAGTTCGTGGCCGAGGATATCGCCGGAATTGTGGCCTGCAAGATTGAAGTAGCTGTGGCTGGTCAGATTGATAATGGTGGATTTATCGGTAGTGGCTTCATAGCTGATTTTCAGTTCGTTATCATTCGTCAGCGTATAAATGACAGTGCAGTTGAGGTTGCCGGGGTAGCCTTCTTCGCCATCCTTACTAAGATAAGTTAATTTCAGTCCAACACTGGTTTTTGACTGCACCGGTTCCGCATTCCAGATGATTTTGTCGAAGCCTTTGATGCCGCCGTGGAGGTGATTTGGTCCGTTATTGGTTGCAAGTTTGTATTCAACGCCGTTAAGGGTGAATTTGCCTTTGCCAATGCGGTTGCCGTAGCGGCCAATCAGAGCGCCGAAATAGGGGCTGCTTTTGATATATTCATCGAGACTGTCGTAGCCCAATACGATGTCGGCGAGATTGCCGTTGCGGTCGGGTGTCTGAAGGGATGTTATGATACCGCCGTAGGTTATTATTTTGGCTTTTAAGCCATTGGCGTTTGTGAGGGTATATAAATCAACTTTTTTGCCGTCGGGAGTTGTGCCGAAAGCTTCTTTAGAGATGTTCATTTTTCCTGTCTCCTTTGTAGTGAGCGACTGGTTATTACAGCCGCAGAGATAGAGCAAGGTTAAGGTCAGAATATTTATCCAGATACATTTCTTTGCCATGTTCGACCTCCTTATTTCATTGTGTTGTTTAATGCAACATCTTACCAGAAAATGATGTAAAGTGTAACGGTAGCTATTATAACCAGGGCGCCTAAGAAAGGAACTAACGGCGTGGAGGTCATATCAAAATCTTCCTTTACAGGCATGACTTTGGGCTGAGAGAGCGGTTTGGCGATAGTGATGATTGCCATTGTGAGAATAATTATCGTGAATGAGATAGCCATTCTGTTCAGGAAAGCGATGTATCCGAATTGCCATTGCAGGAAGCCGTAGACGGGGACACAGAGGAGCAGGGCGGTGATACCTGCGGCGGGAGGAGTTCGTTTGGAGAAAAGGCCGAAGATGAAAGCCGCAAGAATTCCGGGGGAGATGTAGCCCTGAAATTCCTGGATGTAATTGAAGATGCCCTTGAATTTCGGGTTGCCCAGTTTAGGTGCAATGAGGCATACAATAATGACAAACAGGACGGTGATGATACGTCCCATTTTTACGATTGCCTGCTGTGATGCGTCTTTTTTCCAGTGACGTTTGTATAGGTCTATGGTCAGGATGGCGGCGCCGGAATTGAGCATTGAGGCGAGGGTGCTGATGACGGCTCCGGCGATAGCGGCGAAGATGAATCCTCTCAAGCCGAAGGGAATTAGATTTCTAATCAGCAGAGGATAGGCAGCGTCGGTGGTTGCTCCCGGGGCGGTGAGTTGGGGCTGGTAAAGCTGATAGGCCATTATGCCCGGAAAGATGATGATAAACGGGATGGTGAGTTTGAGGAAGGCTGCGAAGATAATACCGAGCTGGCCTTGTCTGAGGCTTTTGGCGGCGAGCGCTCTTTGGGTGATGAACTGGTTCAGGCCCCAGTAGTAGAAGTTTGGAATCCAGATGCCGATGATAAGGGCGGTCCAGGGTATAACGGAGTGGCTTGCGGGGAGCACCATGTGAAGTTTGGCGGAGTTTACCTGGAAGAAGCTATGTACGCCGCCGACGGCCTTGAAGCCGAGTATCATAGTAATTGCGCCGCCGAGGATGAGTGCGGAGCCTTGAAAGAGGTCGGCCCAGGCGACTGCTGTTAGTCCGCCCCAGGTGGTGTAAACGGCGGCGATAACGGCGATGAGCCAGACCGCTTTAGTGAGGTCCATATCGAATATGGTGTGCAGAGTCAGGGCACCGGTATAGACTACGGCGGAGATGCTGACGGCGACATAAATAACCACCATATAGATGGCCATAATTGCTCGGGCGGCAGGGTTATAGCGATATTCGAGGTATTCCGGGATTGTGTAGATGCCGATTTTAAGGAACTTTGGCAGAAAGAAGAGTGCTACAAAGACCAGAGTAATAGCGGCGATCCATTCGTAGCTGGCGACGGCCATTCCCATTACTCCGGCACCTTGGCCGGACATACCGACGAAATGCTCGGTGGAGATATTCGCGGCGATGAGGGACAGGCCGATGAGCGGCCAGAACAGGTTGCGGCTGGCGAGGAAGAAATCTTCGCCTGTTTTTTCTTTTCGGCTTTTATACATGCTGACGCCGACGACAACGGCGAAGAATGTTACGAATATCACGATGTCAAGAAGGTGCAGCTGCATGATAAATTCTTTCCCCTTTAATTTTTTTCTAAGTTTGTTCCTGAGCTAATTTGGCCAAATTGTTGGCCATTATATCTTTTCTGCGTGGGGGTACAACAGTTTTTCCAGCTGGATTTGGTCGGGTAATGGGATTATTTAGTTGCATTAGGGGTTTTCCAGTTTTGTTGACATTGGCAGATTAGTCTTGTAATGTGGTGCCAGGAAATTCGATTTGATTGAGTGAAAGAATAGTCGGTAAAGGAGCGTTCCAAAGATGCAGTTAACAGAGCAAGACAAAGGGGCAATCAAAAAGATACGGCAACTGGCCCGAGATACCGGCATAGACGTCAAAGGGGGGAAGCTTAGGATAACTTCGTCCCGTTTTTGCTTTGGTGTTGAGCATGGCGATTACAACGGTACGGAACTATTCGGGGTTGGGACGGACAGATTTATCTGGCTGGCCTATCGGCCTAACGGTACCGGGCGGGTGAGACTATTTAGCGGGAATTTTTCGGATGACGGGGTGATAGACTTTGATTTTGGCAAGGTTCCCGAAGCGAGGTCCGGGGCTATTGCCGACATGTGGGGGCGATTTCCTTATGGGGTCGAATATATTTTGAGACGGGAGGGTTTTAAGCTAGAGCAGGGCATTGATGGAATTATTTATGGGGACATCCCCGGCGGAGGAATGTCTCGTTCGGCATCTTTGACATTGAACCTGATTTTGACCCTGCTGGAAGTTAACGGTATTAAGATTGAGGATAAGTTCAGGATTGTTGATTTGGCACAGGCGGTGGAGAACGACTATATCGGTTCGCCGTGCGGGAAGCTCGACCAGATTATGATACTGTTTTCGCGCGAAGGTATGGGGACACATTATAATCCCAGAACGAAGTCTATAGATTATGTTTCTCTGGGCGCTGGTGCAGCGGATTTTCGTATTGCGGTGCTGGACACCGGCACGGTTCGGCAGGGTTTGGAAAAATCGACCTACAAGATACGAAGGGCGGAATGCGAAAAGCTGGTTTCGATTTTGCGCAAGGCCAAGTATGAGATTAGTTGTCTGGCTGATATTAAGGACCAAGGCATTTACAAGAAGATTTTGACCCAGTTCCAGGATAAATATCCGGACTTGTGCGACAGGTTGAGATATATCTTTTCGGCGCAGGAGCGATTTTATGAGATGCTTGATGCGTGGAAGAAGGGAGACATTGAAACGGTGGGGCGGATATTCCGGACGGATGGCATTGGTCTGAGGGACGATTATAGGATATCCGGTCCTGAACTAGAAACGATGTGCGATATTGCCCGGACGGTGCCGGGCGTTCTAGGAGAGAGGATGCTGGGCGGCGGTGATAAGGGGGCAGCCGGCGCTTTGGTGAGTGCGGACAGTGTGGATGCTTTAAGGCAGGCGGTGGATACGGCTTACGTGCGCAGCTATCCGATGTATCGGGACAAGTATGCGGTTCATATCTGTAAGGTGGTGGAAGGCGTGAAGGTTTATGATGATTTGCTGTAAAGAAAGAGTAAAAGGAAATCCTAAATCCTAAACTCTAAATTCTAAGCAAATTCAAATGACCAAAAGCAAAAATCCAAAAAATGTACTCCTTTTAAAGGCCGAACATATCCGTCAATAATTTTGCGATTTTGTTGTCCTTGTCGAAAGAGCCTGTTTTGAGGACATTTTGGAGTTCACCTTTGTCAAACCATAGGCCATCGCCTTTTGGGCATTTATCTATCAGCAGGGCGGGCGTGGAGAGGCCGACGATAATTTTTTGCATTTTTTTCAGACAGATTGGGCATTTTCTGCGTTTTTCGCGGGGATTTGAGTGGATTTTGAAGGAGTGAAGGAGGTGTTTAGCCTTTTCTGGGTTGCCGAGAAGAAGCTCAAGCTCGCCGGCATCAAGCCAAAAGCCATCACAGGTGGTACAGAAGTCGATTTCAACTTCTGTAAGCTCGAAAGTAATCATCGCATTTTTGCAGACGGGACAGTCCATAAGAATCTCCAGCAGTTTGCAAGAAGAGTTTATCTATTTGGATAATATTACATTGGTTGTAAGTTTAGGTCAAGAAAAGCCTGCCGATGAGTAAAGAATTGTGCTTGACGGTGTAAATTTGCCGGGATAATATACACGGAATATGATAGTTGATTGCCATACACATGTAAATCGTGTGGGGAATGACGTGTTGCCGTCTGAATATTTCGGAGCGGCGGAGAATGTGGATGTCTGTATAGTGTTGGCTGGCGTTGATGATGACAGCGAGCGTGTTAATAAAGAATTATCCGAGTACATCAGCAAGTATAAAGAGAAGATGGTCGGTTTTGCTTTTTTAGACCCGACCAAAGACAAAACGAGGGTCAAAGACCTCACGTTTATCCGTGAGAAGCTCGGCCTTGAGGGGATAGTGTTGCATTGTTCGAGCTGCGGTTTTCATCCGGCACACAGTGAGGCGATGATGTTTTACGATTCGGCACAAGAGGTGAGACTGCCTATTTTCTTTCACAATGGTTGTCCGGCTGAACCTTATGCGACACTGGATTATGCGCAGCCATTTTTGCTTGATGAGGTAGCCCGGACATTTCCAGACCTGAAAATTGTCATTGGGAGTATGGGTATACCATTTGTCGAGCAGACATTGTTGATGGTGGCGAAGCACGAAAATGTTTACGCGGATTTGACGATAAAGCCCGGCAATGTTTGGCAAGTTTATAATATAGTGGTGGCGGCGCATGAATACGGTGTGATGAATAAGCTGTTATTTGGGAGCGGTTATCCATTCAGCAAGGCAAGTGCATGCATGGAGACACTGCTTGGTTTCAACAAGCTGTTAGGAGACGCGGATTTACCGACAGTTCCGCGAGGAAGTATCCAAGATGTTATTGAACGTAAGACGCTGGAGTTGCTGGGGATAAGAGGTTAGTGGACGGGGGCTTGAAGAAGGGAAGGATCTGTCAAAGTCAGAGTGTGAAGCAAATCCAAATCTTCAGATACTAAATTCAAAACTATCAAGCAAGTAGTTTGGCCGCAGAAGACCATGGGACGAGAAAGATGGGGAAGTAAGCTTGGTGTGATACTAGCCGTGGCGGGGAGCGCTATCGGGCTTGGGAATTTTTTGCGGTTTCCGGTTCAGGCGGCGCGGAATGGGGGCGGGGCTTTTATGATTCCGTACTTTGTGGCTTTGGTACTGCTGGGACTGCCGCTGATGTGGATTGAGTGGACGATAGGGAGATTTGGAGGTGGATTTGAGCACAGCACGGCTCCAGGAATATTTCATACTTTCTGGAACAAGAACAGGTTTATCAAGTACTTCGGGGTGATAGGGATTTTTGGCCCAATAGTTATTTTTGTTTATTATACATATGTTGAATCCTGGCTTTTGGGTTACAGTTTTTTTGCGTTGCTGGGCAAATACAACGGGTGCAGCACGGAAGAGAGTATGGTTGCATTCCTGCAGGGATACCAGGGTTTGGTGAAGAACGAGTTTTTCAGCAGTCTGGGGCCGAGCTATTTTTTCTTTTTAATAACATTTTCTCTGAACATTTTCATAGTTTGTTTTGGTATTAACAAAGGGATTGAAAGGGTATGTAAATACGGACTGCCTGTGCTATTCTTACTTGCCCTGGTACTTTTGGTCAGGGTTCTGAGTCTTGGTGCGCCTGACCCTTCCAAGCCGGATTACAATATTGTTAATGGTCTTGGATTTCTGTGGAACCCCGATTGGTCGGCGCTTAAAAGCGCGAAGGTGTGGTTGGCGGCAGCGGGGCAGATATTTTTCACACTAAGTTGCGGCATCGGGGTGATACTGACATATGCGAGCTATCTGACCAAGAAGGATGACGTTGCGTTGTCCGGCTTGACTGCGGCGGCTACCAATGAGGTGGCAGAGGTTATTTTTGGCGGCAGCATCGTTATACCCGCGGCCTTTGCTTTTTTCGGTCCGGGCAGTGTCAGCAAGATTGCTCAGGGGGGCGCTTTTAACCTTGGGTTCGTAACGATGCCGTTGGTTTTGCAAAAGATTGCATTTGGTAATTTCTTTGGTTTTTTGTGGTTTATGCTACTTTTTCTGGCAGGAGTAACATCATCTATTTCTCTGGCGCAGCCAGCGATAGCTTTTTTGGAAGACGAGTTTAACTTTTCCAAAAAGCGAGCCAGTCTGATTTTTGCGTTGACAACCTTTGTGTTATGCCAGCCAGTCATTTTTCTGCTGGGCAGAGGCATCGTTGATGAGCTGGATTTTTGGGGTGGGACTTTGTGCCTGGTTTTATTTGCCACAGTTGAGACGATTCTTTTCGGGTGGGTTTTCGGTATGGAAAATGCCTGGACAGAGATGCATGTGGGCTCCGACATTACGATTCCGCGGATTTACCGCTTTATTATCAAATATATTACCCCTGCATTTCTGCTTTTCATTTTAGGTTTCTGGTGTGTACAGGAATGGACGCCTTTTATTCTGCTGAGAAACGTACCTATTGAGAACATTCCTTATATTGCGGCTACGCGAGTTGTGCTGATAGGACTATTTTCGGTTCTGGCATTTATGGTGTGGAAGGTTTGGCGGCGTAAGAAAATTGGGAGTCAGTGACATATGCGGTTTGGAGGCTGGATTTTTCTTATTATCGGTTGGTCGGCGATTCTGCTGGTTTTCCTGTTTTCGATGATTCGGACGCTGTGGGGAAAGAAATAGCTGCTATTTGGGTTTGAATCCCTTGACGTTGCCGCTGGTATATTTTTTGCAAGCTTTTTCCAAATCGACGCTGCTTATATTGGCAAGAGTACAGAGCCAGGCAAACACATCAGCAAATTCTTCCTCTTTATTTTTTTGATTGCTGGAAGCCAAGGCAGTAGCAAGTTCTCCGACCTCCTCAATAAACCACATAAACGTGGCTGGGATTCCCCTTTGCATGTCCCGTTTTTTGTATTTTCGGGAGATTAGTTGTTGAAATTCGCTAATATGCATTCGACAAATACAACAAGGTCGCAAGTGTACAAACGCATAAACATTCTGACCCGCACATGCACTTACGGTTTGTGCACTTGCGACTTAAGCATGCTCAGCGTTTTTTTTGTTGGCATCGGCCAAACATTGTTCCGGTGCAGCTGGGCGAGCTGTTTTCTAGGTTTTTATTATGTCGGAGAGTTTAGTTTTCTCGAAGACAGCTTTGGCCTGATTAACAGCTTTTTGGTAGATTTGCTCAGCCAGGGCGCTGAATTTTTCTTTGGGTGCCTGCTCAACGATGTTCAACCGGCTGGCCATAGGCCCCTCGACGGCTTCGATAATCTGAAGCATGGAGATTTTTTTGGGTGATTGGGCCAGCGAGAAGCCACCACGAGGCCCACGTTTGCTGTGCAACACGTTAGCCCTGACCAATTGCTGGAGTATCTTAAGCAGGTATTCCAAAGGTATGTTGTATTCTTTAGCTATGCTTTGAGACAAGATAATCTTTTCATCTTGGTGTCGAACGATATAGCCGACAGCCAGCAGAGCATATCCTGTGGATCTACTAATTCTCATTTTGACCTCCTTCGAAATAAGTTATTAATTTGTTTTATTCTAAGAACTTAGACAATTACTGCAAAATCCGGCGTCACTGCCGTGATTATTTAGGATATGTCAAGGTTTAAAAATATAAAAACCCCTTGCATCCTGTAGGCTATTATACAGCGTGTTTCAAACTGCAAGAGTTTTAATATCCTGTAACGCAAAAAATTACGTTCTTTGTAAAGAACATCCTCAGTTTGTGAAGACTTTGGTATCCTAAATTGCCGAAATTTACAATATGTATAATCTTCAAATTGGGATTGAATTGCAAGAGTTTTTTTGGGAAAAATGCGAGAAATTATAAAAATTTTTTGCGGGGGGCAAAAAACTTGACATACAAAGGGTTCTAGCATACGATGTTGAGGTAATTTTATGGTATTTAGGAGATTGTTATGGCGCCGGTCAAGCCGAGAATAAGTGTTGAGTATACCGATAATGCAACGATAGTTACGTTTTCCGATGAAAAGATACTCGAGGAGAAGGATATTCAGGCACTTCAAGATTCGGTTATGTCTGTGATTGAGCAAGGAGAGCGAGTAAATCTGATTTTAGATTTCAGCAAGGTGCAGTTTTTATCCTCGGCTGTTTTGGGGCTTTTAATTAGGGTCAGCAAAAAGGTTTATGAACAGGATGGTCAATTGAAGCTTTGCAGTATAAACCCCAAGATCTATGAGATTTTTAAGATAACACGGCTGACGAAGATTTTCGATATTCATCAGGATGTCGAAAGTGCGGCCGAGAGTTTGTCTGCGGCAGATTAGGCAACAGTTTTCCCCTTTGTTCGCGTGAGCGAAGATATGCCAATAAGTTGGAATTCGGCGTACCTAATTCGAAAACAATCCTAATCTAATAGACCTATTGGGAAGTTTTTTTGAGAGAGTTCGGTTTTATGGCCTCAAAGGGACTGATTAGGCGGTCAGTAGTTGTGGAAAGCAGGCCATCTGCAATTATTGGGATGTACAATAGTATTTTATCCGAACTGAAGTCTAGAAACTTCAAGCAGGAAGATATTTTTGCCGTTCATCTGGCGTTAGAAGAGGCTTTTCTTAACGCTGTCAAGCATGGCAATAAAATGGACCCGCATAAAGGGGTTAAGATTGAGTATTTAGTGGATTTGGATAAAGTTGAAATTTCTATGACCGATGAAGGGGATGGATTTGACCCGGGCATTGTGCCTGATCCCCGAAGCGGTGAAAATATTTACAAAATCTATGGTAGAGGGTTGTTTCTAATGCGGTCGTATATGAGCGAGGTTGAATTCAACAATCGCGGCAATTGCGTGCGTATGGTCAGATATAAAGGGAGACCCTCCTTAGCAGAAATGCAGAACCAAACACGGAGCAGTGAATGATATACTCCGGCAACGTGTTCACGAGCAGAAGGCGGTAATTAAAAGATGTTGGGCAGAGTTTTTATTGTTTGCGGCTGTGTGTTTGTTTTGAGCGGTTGTATGTATAAGGAGGAGCCGCTGCCGAAGATTACAAATGACTATAGGCTAAATGAGGTTGTTCGACCGGAAGTTGTAAAGCCAACGATAGTCCAACCGAGTGTGGCAGGTGTTCCTGGGGATTGGCAGCCTCTTTCATATCTGGAAAAAAATTGGACAGCTATAGTGGTACATCACTCTGGTACAAGGGGTGGGAATGCAGCTATATTCGACAAGTGGCACAGAGAAGGTAATCATTGGGAGGGAGTTGGGTACGATTTTGTCATAGGCAACGGGACTGATAGCCGAGACGGACAAGTGGAGGTAACGTTCCGGTGGCGCAATCAGCAGACAGGAGCCCACTGTGGGGGTACGCCGGGCAACTGGGCTAACAAGGATGGAATAGGAATCTGCTTAGTGGGTGATTTTAATCAAAGCGTACCGAGTTATGCGCAGATGCAATCTCTGGCGAAGCTGGGTTGTTTTTTGCAAAGCCGATTTGGGATTCCGAAAGGCCGAATCTATGGGCACCGGACTACACCTGGAGCTGGTATAACGGACTGTCCCGGCAAGAACTTTCCGATGGCTAAGCTAAAATCAATGGTTAATGACTGATACGGTATCAGCGATTGGTAAGTAAACAGGCACGTCCTATAAACTCATTTGCACATCGAACAGGCAGGGTTTTTTGGGTAAACCACTAAAGAATTTCCCGCCATTAGGAAAGTTGCAGTGTAATTATACCGAAGTTGTGGGCAGGAATAACTTTCCGATAAGCTAAGGAAAAGGACTTGTTCGATGAATATATATGACCCTTTATTTTTTTCACCTGGCAGTGTGCTTAATGAACAGATAGCGCGGCAACTCTTTGAAGTTATGCCCGAACATGGTGCGATTATAGTGATAATGGACAAGGAGGGGAATTGCTGGCCGAGCGATTCTGAGAGATTCGGCAAGTTGAATATCAGTGAGTCGTTTTTAAGAGAAGTTTGTGCAAAGATTGATGATGGGACGGAACCGGTTGTAACTGAAGTAAATGAGTGCGGGCTTGTTGGTGCGCAATTAGCGACGGAGCGGACAAATTGCGGTTATGTGGTTGTTGTTCTGCCGCAGTATAGTCCTGAGTCGACTTTAGTAAATATTGATCTGATTGAAATAGTATTCAATCAGATTGAGTTGATAGCCAAGCTCATAGAGAAGAACAACCTTCTCTATGAACTTCAGATGAAGCAATTCAGCCAGTGTGGTCGCAGCGATACATCTTCGAATTGACGGTCATGCCGATGTCAAGATAATCTGTTTGTCAAATTTCAATCATTTCTTTTTTTCAGCGAGTATTAGGTAATGCGGTGAAGGTGCGCCGAGACAGGAGCCGGCTTTAAGTACCATAGTGGCGGAGGGTGCTCTGGGCTGATTTGGGCGGGGGCAAAATCAATCACGAAGCAAAGTTTGGATTGCGTTTACAAGTGTAATTGCTATAATCAGCCGAGATTATGACATTTATCTGGTTGAAAAAAGCTGAGCGGCAATAAGGTGAGGTAAGAAGTGAGATTCCAAGTTTTCAAGAAGGGCAAGGTTGTTGATAAATTTGAATTGCGAGGCGCTTATCTTTTCGGAACCGACGGGATAGCCGTTCGTCGAGCACAGATTTCATTTGAAGGCGGTTTTATTGAGTGTAAGAAGCCGAGTATGGAGACAGCAGGGCTTGCTTTGCTGTGGACGATTGATGGTTTTGGGAAGGTACTTTTGCCGACGACGTGTCTTCCTGACCGAAGCCGGCCATATAATTTAAACGTTGAACTGGCTCGAGCGAAGCTGATGCAAATCATTAACAAGCGGGAGGACTGGGCATTTTTTGACAACATAGAAGGTTTAGGGGATGTTTCGGAGGAGGCGCAGGGTTTGTTTATCCAGGCGATTCAAAACATGTCCGATGCGTCATTGGCATCTAAGCTGGCGGATGAGTCACTAAAGAGAACTATAGTTTTCTCGGAAAAGCTTGCGATGAAACAGACGGAGCTGCTTTTCGATTCAAGAAGCAAGGCTCATGGTTTTGGACGAGGGTGCCTGGGCTGCAGAGTGGAACCTGCGCAGATTAATAATTCTAAATATATTGACAGGCTGCTGGAATTATTCAACTTTGTGACGGTACCGGTAAACTGGGCTGAGATAGAACGTGAAAGAGATAATTATGATTTTTCGGCGATTGACGCGTGCGTAGATGTTCTTGTCAAGAAGAAGCTGGCGATTGGCGCTGGTCCGATTCTTTGTTTTTCAAAAGAGTATTTGCCCGAGTGGCTGCTCAGCAGCGGCGAGGGTTTTGAGAAGGTTCGTGAGACTGCGTATCAGTTTGTTTCAAAGATTGTAAGCCGATATTCAAACACTATTCGCGTGTGGCGTGTTGTAAGCGGTCTGAATGTGTTCAATCATTTTGGATTTAGCTTCGAGCAGGTTTTGGAAGCGACTCGTGCGGCAAATATGGCTGTGAAGGCGGCCAGTGACAGGGCGATGAAGATAGTGGAAATCAGCAATCCATGGGGCGAGTATTATTCGATGGTACCTAACACCATTCCGCCACTGGTGTATATAGATATGGTTGTGCAGAGCGGGATTAATTTTGATGCGTTCGGCTTGCAAATGCGGTTTGGGAAGAACCGGGCTGGTATGTATCCGAGAGATATGATGCATATGTCAGCGGTTTTGGATTACTTTGGTTCGGCAGGCAAGCCATTGCATATAACGGAGGTGGAGGTTCCGAGCCAAGATGATTCTGATTTTCGTAGAGGCGAGGAAGGACAAGAGGGATGGAACGAATCACGGCAAGGGCAATGGATTGAGCAGTTTTACAAGATAGCGTTGAGCAAGGGCTTTGTTGACACGGTGACATATTCGAACCTAACCGACAGGGAGAGTAAGGCCATAGCCAACAGCGGGCTTTTAACGGAGCAGTTCGAAGCCAAGAAATCTTTTCGAGCCTTGAAGAAACTGCACAATATTATTTTCACGCATTAGGCGGTATCCGGGCGAATCAAGAGCGATGACTGACGGCGGGCAAAACACGATTCGATCATTTGCATTTGTTGTAGCTGTGACTATATGTACTTTGGTTTCGAGTTGGTTTGTGGTTTCAAGCCTGTTAGGATTTAGGCAGGCGTGCGGTATTAAGCCGGGAGAACGAATAAATCCGAATAATGCGGCGGCTGCGAGTCTAGCAAGATTGCCGGGGATAGGGGATACACGAGCTAAGGCGATAGTGGATTACCGTACGAATTTTGCTGAGAGAGACGGGAAGGGCCTGGCTTTTGAGGATTCGAATGATTTGTTGAGGGTCAAGGGCATAGGGGTTAAAACGGTACAAAGTATAAGCGAGTGGCTAAAGTTTGAGTAGAGAGAAGAATGGAAGATTGGGAAATAAATAAGCCGTTAGGACAATGCTGGGGCACAGGCAAGAAGATAGGATACGGCGAAGAATATTTTGCCGCGTTAGTTGAGACCGAGCAGGGACTGCAGAGGCGTGATTTTTGCGCGGATTACTGGCAGAAGGAAAAGCCGAATGTATTTTGCTACTGGAAGAGCAAACTGCCACGGCCTGACCAGAAGAAACAGAGATTTATCGATGATGAGATGCTGATGGTTTTTTTTGAACGGCTGGCACAGGAGACAGAGCAGGAAAAGGTGAATTTTCGGTTTGTTCTGGCGATGGTGCTGATGCGAAAGAGGCGTCTGAAATACGATTTGTCCAAAACCGAAGGCGATAAAGAGATTTGGCGTTTGAGAGTAGTGGGAGATAATCAATTTGTCGAGGTTATAAATCCGCATCTTGATGAAGAACAAATCAAGCAATTGTCATCACAGATGGGTCAGATATTACAAACTGATTTGTAGAGAAGGACTTCAATTGTTCCGAATTTCTGTTTTTTTGTTATTGTTTGTTGCAGGCATAACAGGTTGTGTGCCGCGGTTGCGGAAACCAGAGCGTATTTGTCGAGGCGCTGAGACCGTAGTCGATTCATTATCTTTGTTGAAGGGTCACTGGCGAAACAAACGGCCGTTTAAAGCCAGCGGTCAGTGTTTGCTGGAGTATTATTCTGGGGGCAAGAAACACAGGGAAAATTTTCCTGTGAAGCTGTGGGTGAATCCGCCGGCTGAGATTTACATGCAGGGCGATGCAGCTTTTGACCCAAGAGGAGTTGTAGTCGGCTCGAACGAACGGGAGTTCTGGTTATCAATAAGGCTCAAAGAGGTCAGCAGTTACTGGTGGGGCCGATGGGCAGAGGAGAAGTGTCTTGAGGGGCTAATGATTAGCCCTAAGCTTGTGCTTGAAGCGTTTGGGATTTTTCAGGCAGGCGATGGAGAAAATTGGTCCTTGCAAAAAAAAGACATCTTCGACGAGGTTACAAGACGAGATGCGCAAGGAGTGGCAATCAAGAAAGTATATATGGACCGCTGCGATTATCTGGTTAAGAGGATCGAATATTTTGGCACGGATGGTCAGGCTGTGGTTGTTATGGAACCAGATAAATACAAGGAAGTATGCGAAGGTTTTTTAATCCCGACCGTCATAAAGACCGTCAAGGCTGCAAGTGGCGGGAGCGAGGACTCGATTAAGATTACTTTGGATTCCGTGAAACCGGCGACCTTTACGGAAAAGCAACAGAGTTTTCTTTTCAGTCGTCCCGAGCCGGAAGGTTTTAAGCATGTTTATAAATTCAACGAGAACTGTGAGATGATTGAGCAACAGCAATAAGCGGTTGGAAGAACGGGGTTTATTTATGGGCAGGACGAGTTTAAGAAAGAGAATCAAGGGGAAAGTATTTCTATTAGACGGGGCGATGGGGACCGAGTTGATTGCTCGCGGGGTTGAGGCGGGGAAGTGCAATGATTATCTGAATATTGAGTCGGCTGATATTGTTTTGGATATTCACCAGGCGTATTTTCGGGCTGGCAGTGACGCAGTTCTTACCAATACATTTGGTGCCAACAGGTGTGCTCTGGCTCGACACGGTTTTAGTAAGATGGTTGAAGAGATAAATGTTGCGGGCGGGCAAATAGCCAGGCAGGCGGCAGGCGAGGAAAGGTATGTGCTGGGTGATATTGGCCCGAGCGGTGATTTTTTGGAGCCTTTGGGTAGTTTGAAAGCGGCGGATTTAAGAGATGCTTTTGGCCAACAGGCGGCGTCGCTTTTAAAAGGAGGAGTAGATGGTTTCATAATTGAAACTATAACGGCACTTGAAGAGGCGATGATTGCGGTTGAGGCGGTAAATTCGGTTTGCGAGTTGCCGGTGTTTGTGTCACTAGCTTTTGATAGTGCAGGTGACGATTTTAGAACGATGATGGGAGTTGATGTTGAAGGGGCGGTTTCAAGAATAATTTCTATGGGGGTTGATGCAATAGGGTTTAACTGCGGCAGGGTGTCTCTTGGCAGTTATGCTAAGTTGGCGGCTAAATTTGTTTCGGCGATAAAAGCTTTGGGGCAGAGAGTTGTAGTTTTGGCTGAGCCTAATGCAGGATTACCTGAGTTGATCGGCGATAAGGCAGTTTATAATGTGTCGCCTAGGGATTTTGCGGCGGCGGCGGAGAAGATTCACCTGGCTGGGGTGAATATTATAGGCGGTTGTTGTGGAACTGAGCCGGCGCATATTGAGGCGGTTGCGAGAAAGCTAAAGAAGAGATGATTGCATGTCGGCCAAGATATTTTTAGACGCTGTAACCTCAAAATCTACTTTTCGTCCTGCTGTCGGGTCGGGGACATCAATAGTTACTGATGAATTGATGACACTTGCCGGTGCTGCTTTTCCGGAGGCGCATCTGAACGGGCAGGTTATGGCGAAACTTGCCATTGCGGGCCATACGATACTCGGCTACGATGTAGTTATGCCGCTGTTTGGTGTGTGGCATGAGTCTGCTGCTCTGGGTTGTCCGGTCGAATGGGGTGACCGCTTGCACATGCCGGACTGCCGCAGGAGTATCTGGAAGACGGACGCAGACATAAGATTTACGAAAGACTTTCTGAAACATCCTGCGGCCAAGGCGCCACTTGCGGCGATATCGATTCTGAAAAAGCAACTTGGCAGTGACTGTGCTGTGTGCGGCAAGGTATTTGGCCCATGGACTCTTGGCTACCATTTTTTCGGAGTTGAGGAATTCCTGATAAATACATTGCTCAAGGCGGATATGATACGCAAAATTATCGACAGGCTTAAAGAGGTTACTGTTTTGTATGCTCATGCACAGGTCGAAGCGGGTGCGGATTGCATTTTGCTTGCGGACCATGCTACGCGTGACCTTTGCAGTCCGGAGATGTATCGAGATTTTTTGCTGCCGGTGCACCGTGAGTTTGCAGAACGGATTACCTGTCCGTTGATTTTGCACATTTGCGGCGATACTAAAGACCGGATTAGGTATATACGAGAGTCGCAGATTGACTGTTTTCACTGGGACACAAAGAGCGGGGAGCCGGTGGAGATTCGGCGGCTTGCCGGTGATAAACTTTCTCTTATGGGCGGGATTTCCAACATTGAAACTTTGTATAATGGTACACCAGAGGATGTTCGCAGACAAGCTGAAGCGGCTGTGCGGGCCGGCATTAACATTGTCGGCCCCGAGTGCGCTGTGCCACTCGATGTCAAGGTTGAGAATCTAAAGGCAATCTCGCAACAAATCATTCATTAGGGGGCAAATTTTCTAGCCGATTATTTTTGGTGTGTCTTAGTATTTAGAAGGCCAACGATTGCTTTGATAGTTCGGCTGGTGGCGCCTTGGTTTTTTCTGATTATTTGCTGGCCGTTGCGGGCAATTGTTTGTGCGAAATTCGGTTCGAGAAGGCATTTGTGCATTGTTTGCAGCAAGTCTTGCTGGTCTTTGACCATGATGGCACCCTGGCCGGCGAGGAGCGCATCGACTGTTTGCTGGAAGTTGAAGGCGTAAGGGCCAAAGACGGTGCATTTGCCGAGGGCTGCTGCTTCCATCATGTCAGAGCCGCCCATCGGGACCAGTGAGCGGCCGACAAAGATTATTGATGCGAGCGAATAGAATTTTCTTAGGTCACCCATAGTGTCGCCGAGTATTACCGAATCAATTGATGATTGATGATTGATAATTGATTTTGCCGGAGCTGACTCTTTTAGATGACTATAGCGAAAGAGGCCTAAGCCTGTCTGGATAATCAATTGAGCAACCTCATCGAATCTCTCGGGTTTGCGGGGGACGATTGCCAAACGCAGGTTGGGGAATTTCTGTTTTAAGTCGCGGTAAACATCAAGGATTATTTTTTCCTCATCGTTGTTTCCTGTTGCGCCGGCGACCCACAAGGGATTTTCTATTTTCGATTTTCTATTTTCGATTTTTACGAACAATTGTTCTGCAAGAATATCTGCACCTTCGACTTTGTCTGTGATTTGGGCGGTGTCGTATTTCAGGGAGCCGGTGACAACCACTTGATTAGCTGGGGAGCCGATTTCCCTGAAACGCTGAGCGTACTGGTCTGTCTGGGCGAGGACAAGGTCTACTTTTTGAAATATTCGTTTTGCAATGGGTTTTATTTTTATGTATTTGGAAAAACTTTTGTCACTTATTCGGCCATTGACTACGACCACAGGAATATTGAGCTGGCGGGCTATTTGAACGAGATTCGGCCAGACTTCCAGTTCCATCAAGAGGCAGATTGCCGGCTGGATGTTGCAGAAGGCGCGGTGCATTGTGCAGGAAAAATCGAACGGGAAGTAGAACAGCTGCAAATCTTTACCAAAGAGGGCATTTGCGCGGGCGAAGCCGGTGTCGGTGGTGGTGCTAATAACGATTTCAAAATCAGGGAGCTGGGTTTTAAGTTGTTCGATAAGTGTTGTGGCTGCATTAACTTCGCCGAGGCTAACGGCGTGGAGCCAGATGCATTTTTTTTCTGGATTTTTGCGGGTTATTTTGCCGAATCGGTTGGCCCAGCCGGTGCGGTATCGTTTGTGCCTGAGCATGCGATAGAGTACCACCGGACTTATGGCGGCGGCTGCCAGCAAATATACACAGTTTACGATGAATTTCATTCTCGCTCACTAAAAATTGAAGACATAATAATATCTGCGGACAGCAGTTATGTCAAATATTTGTCCAGATAGCAGGCAGGGGATGGGGCTGACGCATTTGAGAGGAAATATCTCATTTTACTTCAATTTCACCGGCGGTTGGAACAACTGGTCTGTGCTACACCACACATGCCGATGGGTCATTCGAGTCCGCAAAACAACCATTCAGATGCGAGCAGTGCAAAATCATGGAAATCAACTATGCAATCCTTATTCAAATCATATTGCGGGGGATTGATACACACCTGCAGTTGAGTATAAGGCAATTGGTCATACATAATCAATCGCCAACTGCCTTGAGTGGGACGAATGTCGATTGTATAGGCAGGGCCGTTTACATCAGGAACTCTAAAGCTAAAAGAAAAAATCTCAAGAGGACTCACACAACAAAACCATCCTCCGTAGCAGCCTCCGAAGCAGCTCCAGAAGAAGGCGTCGCCGCCGACATTACCGACATTAATTCCGCCTTGGCCATCAGGGATCACAGTAAAGCGGTCAAACCACCACGTCCCCAAAGAAGGGCTTTTCGCAAGGTTGTTAAGGTACTGCCCCTTACTTACGTTCAAGGTGAAATTGCAGAAACCGCCCCCCCAGCTAGCAGAATCCGTTCCGACCCAGGCAACTCCGATTACATCATTTGGAGAAACGGGTGAAACTTCATCCCAGGGCTGTCCATTTACCGTGATACCAATCTCGGCGCCGGCAGTGGGTGAAGTGTATGATGGCGGCAGCGCAGGAACTTCTCTGTAGTATTCTGTATCGGACCATGTACTCATGACCTCCGCCAAGAAGTTTATGTCGCCGGCGTCGACCCATCCATCACCTACCAGACCCTGGCCGTTGACATCGGCAATATCCAGAGCTGGAGCGGCAGCGGCTGGGGCACGATATTTTGGCGGGCCGGGAAACGAATTGACCAGATTAACACCCCAGACGAGGTCTTCTGGGCCTACCCAGCCGTCTGGAACCCCTGGAAAAAAACCCGAAGCGTCGCCATTGCCAGCATCAGCCAAGGCGGACTCTTGCCCGCCAATCATTCCCACTAAAAGGGCAAAAATGTATGCAATAATTAACAGTTTTTTGTTTTGATAAATTTTCATACTATCCCTCCTTTTTCCTGAATTTAATATAGGTTTTCTGCAATTTACAATAGTTTCGGCATACCCCCTGTTCTCCCAAGGCCAAGCCACAGGTTTGCCTGAAACAGCCCTTGCGCGGCTGCTGAGGTTGTAAAAAGGAAACTCGCCCCGTAGGAAGGAAAGGCAGACCAGGATTTCCCATTTGACGTTTTCATAAACATTCTCCGGCCTTCCAACGCCACCATAGTATCAAAACATTCCTTATAATGTCAACAAAATTCAGGTGTTTTTACAAATATTTGTCCAGATAGCAGGGAGTGAATGAGGTTAACGCATTTGAGAGGAAATATCTCATTTTACTTCTTATTTCAATTTCACCGGCGGCTGGAACAAATGGTCCGTGCTACTCCTCACACGCCGATGGGTCATCATATCCACAAAACAACCATTCAGATGCAAGCAATGCAAGGTCACGAAAATCAACTTTGCAATCACCATTCAAATCATATTGCGGGGGATTGATACACTGAGGGCCTTTCGCCGACACCTGTAGTTGAACATAAGGCAATTGATCATACATAATCAATCGATAACTGCCCCGATTGGGACGAATGTCGATTGTATAGGCAGGGCCGTTTACATCAGGAATTCTAAAGCTAAAAGAAAAAATCTCAACAGGGCTCACATCACAAAGTGGCAAGAAGTCATCGATGCCAAAATTAATTCCGCCTTGGCCGTCAGGCGATAGAATAAAATGACACCCAACAAAGTCAAAGAGATATTCCCCCTTACTTAAGTTCAAGTTGAAATTGCAGAAATTGGGCCAATAAGCGTCACAAATCGCGAATGTATCCGTTCCGAACCAGGAGAATTTGATTACGTCGTTTGGAGAAACGGGGGAAACCTGGTCCCAGGGCTCTCCATTTACCGTGATACCAATCTCGGCGCCAGCAGTGGTTGGAGTGAATGATGGCGGCAGTGCAGGACAAATATTAAAATATCCAGGGCACCATGTGCTAATGACTTCCCCCATAAAGGCTATGTCGCCGTAGTCGACCCAGCCATCACCTATTCCTACCAGACCCTGGCCGTTGGCATCGGCAACATCAAGATATGGAGCCATAGCAGCTGGGGCACGGTCAGGCCACCACGCAACGGCCAAAGAAAGACCTATGGCAAGGTCGTCTAAGGTTACCCAGCCGTCACCATCTTGGTCGCCAGGATCGTTTGCTAAAACAGATTCCTGCCAGCCAATCATTCCCAATAAAAAGGCAAAAATGTATGCAATAATCAACAGTTTTTTGTTTGGGTAAATCTTCATACTACCCCTCCTTTTTCCGGAATTTAATATAGGTTTTCTGTAATTTACAATAGTTTCGGCATACCCCCTGTTCTCCCAAGGCCTGGCCACAGGTTTGCCTGAAACAGCCCTTGCGCTACTGCTGAGGTTGTAAAAAGGAAACTCGCCCCGTAGAAAGGAAAGGCAGACCAGGATTTCCCATTTGACGTTTTCATAAACATTCTCCGGCCTTCCAACGCCACCATAATATCAAAATATTCCTTATAATGTCAACAAAATTCAGGTTTTTTTTACAAACCTTTGTCCAGATAGCAAGTGGAAAAGGCGGTTGACAGATTTAAATGGTGTTGGAAGGCATTAGTTGTGAACTGATGAAAGTGAGACCAAGGACTTGACTTAAGCAGGGTTTTGCCGTATTGGTATTAAGAGAGTGGTTTTTTTGTCCCCGTAGCTCAATTGGATAGAGCGTTGGCCTCCGGAGCCAAAGGTTATGCGTTCGAGTCGCATCGGGGATAGTTTGGAGTGGGGGGGTTAAAGGGGCTGCAATTCGGCTAGATATGTTTGGCTTATCAAAGAACACGGCGGGGTTATTCTCCTGCCGGTCGTTTTGAGGTACTTTTGATATTGTTGCAATCTTGATGGTTACTTGATAGGGGGGATTTTTCCGGATTTGATTTGGTTTATCTGCTGGAGGAGTTTTTCAGCTTGTTGCGGGTTGCCATTTTTTCTGCAACATTGTGTCATATTCTCCAGCATTGCAATGACTTCAGGATGAGCGGGGCCTAAGGTTTTTTCTGTTATTTCTAAGGCACGGGTGAATAATCGCTCTGCTTTGACGTATTTATGCCGACAGCAGTTCAAGATTGCCAGGTTGTTTAGGGCCGCAGCGGTGTCCGGGTGCTCAGGGCCAAGGGTTTTTTCCCAGATTTTCAAGGCATTGGTGTAAAACGTTTCGGCTTCGGTCAGCTTTCCCTGTGATTGATAGATTGAGCCCATATTGTTCAAGGACTGTGCGACAGCGGGATGGTTGGCGCCAAATGTTTTCTGTCTTATCAGCAGCGCGCGTTGGCAAAAGTTCTGCGCTTCTGTGAATTTGTGCTGAAGCTTGTAAAACGATGCCATATTGTTTAGAAGTGCAGCAGTGGTCGGGTGGTCTGGGCCAAAGGTTTTGTCGCATATTGTAAGTGCCCGCCCATAAAGTGATTCAGCCTGAGGGAACTGTCCTTGTGATTGATGGAGTGCGGCAAGATTATTTAGGAGCTGGGCAGCGGCTGGGTGGTTCGTGTCAAACGTTTTTTCGCATATAGCCAAGGCTTGTTTGTAAAGAGATTCGGCTTTTGCATAATTGGCCTGAGCGGTGTATAGCCCTGCCAAGTTACTTAAAGAAAGTGCTACTTTGGGGTGAACTGGGCCGAAATGATTTTGTCTTATTGCAAGAGCGTGTTTGTAGAGGAGTTCGGCCTGGTCGTATCTGGCCTGGGCTTTTGCAAGCTCGGCGAGATTATTAAGAGATGCGACGACAGCTGGGTGGTCTGGTCCGTATGTTTTTTCTGCGATTGCAAGAGCGCGTTTGTATAATGGTTCGGCTTGCGTGTACATGCCCTGGGTTTTATAAAGCAATCCTAAGTTGTTTAAGGATGTCAGGATGTTCGGATGCTCTGGGGCAAAGGTCTTCTCTGCCAGTTTTAACGACTCCTGTGCCAATGTGGTGGCTTGGGCGTAATTGCCCTGAAGATAAAGACTAACAACCTGTGAATTTAACTTTTCCCAAGGTGAATTTTCGGCGGAAGCACCCAGCGCAAGCGACAGCACCATCGCATTTATGATGATAGCCCCCAATATTCGCATTTTTCAGCCCCTTAAGGTAGAAATGTTACTCTTTGAGAAATCATAATACGATAGGAGCACAAAAGCCAGTCCCAAATATAATTTTGCTGGCGCGCATCAAGGGAGAGAGAAAGCTTATTGTGGGGCGGAGAGACAAGTTTTGAAATTAGGAATCAGGCACCTGCAGGCCTGTGCTCTACAGGTGCCTAATTCTAACTGGCAGGGGTTGTAAACAGTAATGCCGGTTTGAAGTTAAGCGGCGTTACTGCTGACAGGAATATAGAGTTAAAACTTCATTGGCGGTTAAAGCCCGATTGTACAGAGAGACGTTGCGGATAAGGCCCGAGAATGCTCTTGTTAAGTCGGAACCCCTGATGCCGATAACCAGCGGGGTTCTGGAAGAATCTCGCGGCGGTGCTGGGTAATAAGCAGCGCCAGCCTGTCGGCCGTTTATGTAGAAAGTAATCGTAGTTGCTGTTTTGTCATACACTACAGCGACGTGCTGCCAATTGTTTAAGGAAATGACATTGTAGTTAGACCTGACTATTGTTCCACCATAAATCACGTATGCTATTGATTTGGTGTTTTCTTCGAGAAAGAGAGAGTAGCCTTTAGAGCCGTTTCCTTTGTCTACGATTCGCTGCCAGCCATTCTGCCTGAAACTTTGAGGATTGACCCAGGCACTAATAGTGAGGCTTGAGGTGAGGTTCAGGCTGGGACCGGTTCCGCAATTCACGTAAGAATCTATTCCGTCAAAGGTCAGGGCTCCGCTGGTTGTCCATGTTGGGCCATTAACCAGTGTTCCTGTGTTATTGTTGCCGGAAGAATCCTGTGCTACCGAACCTGTGCCTTCATTGAGTTTCCAGTAGGCGACCTGGCCACTGATAACAGGGGTGCAATCAATCACATTGATTGTTACCGTCTGCGAATTTGTAGTTTGACCATCGCTGGCGATGAAAGTTACCTGATAGCTGCCTGCCTGATCGTAGGTTGGTGTCCAAGTGAATGTATTTGAGCTAAACACTGCGCCGGTGGGCAAGTTCTGGGCCGAATAGGTGAGCGGGTCGCCATCGGGGTCAGTTGCGCTTACGGTAAATGTCAGGGTAGAGTTTTCATTGACTGATTTATTACCGATTGGCTGAATTACCGGTTTTCTATTAACATTGTTCACCGTTATTGTAATTGTTTCGATGTCCTCAAGCTGACCATTTGTTGCTGCAAATGTGGCGTGGTAGCTGCCTGCGTTATCGTATGTCGGTGTCCAGCTGAATATATTTTGGGCAAATGTCGGCTCGGTGGGCAGATTATGGTCCTTAATAAAGACTTGTGTGCTGGTATCCGGGGTGGTGACGATGAAATTCAGGTTTGAGCCTTCGTCAACTGTTTTATCCCCGATGGGATAAAATGCGAAAGGACTGTCTATTTTGGAAATATTTGAGATCTCAGCGGAGCTTAAAGCACGGTTATAGATGCGGACATTTCCAATCTGGCCGTCGAAAGCCCGGCTTAAATCGTAAAGTCTAATCCCAATAGCCAGGGGGCTGTTAGAAGAGTCTAAAGGAGGCGTATTATAAGAAGCTGTGCCTGCTTGTTGGCCATCTACATAAAAAGTGATGGAATTCAATGATTTATCATACACAACAGCTATGTGCTGCGATGCATTTAAGGTGATGACATTGGAGTTAGAGCTGACCAGGTTATTGCCATAGGCTGCATATTGTATTGACCCTGTGGCGGAGTTTAAGAAGCATGAGTAACCTGTGGAACCATTTCCCTTGTCTACAATCCTTGGCCAGGAGGTTGGCCCAAAAGTTTTTGGGTTAATGGATGCAGTGATAGTAAGACTGCCTGTGAGATTTAAGGCGGGATTAGCTCCGCAGTTGACGTAAGAATCTATTCCGTCAAAGAGCAGTGTGCCATGGTCTGTCCATGTTGGACCGTTTACCAATGTTCCTGTGTTACCGCAGCCGGATAAATCTTCGGCTATCAGGCCGGCGCCGTCATTTAATTTCCAGTAGCCTATCAAGCTGGGGCTGTAAGTATAAGTTTTTGAGGTCTGCAGCATTTTGTTGCCGGCGAGGTCCTCAATATTGCTGACGGTGAGGGTATAGGTAGTTTCCTCTAGGTGGGTAGAGGTTGTGAGAGTGACTGTTTTGGTGTCGGCATTGAGAGAAGCTTTGGTAATTGATATGTTGTTATCAATTTTGTAGTTAGCGGTATATTCTGCCGACGAGCGTTCCAGGGTTTTATCGAAGTTGATATCCAAGGAATTTTTAGAAGGGATTATGGAAACAATGAACGGAGGAGTTTTATCCGCGGCGGCAACAATTACTGTTACTGTGTCTGTAGCTTTTAGACCGCCGTTGTCGGTAACAGTAAGAGTAATTGTATGTTCACCTGTTGAGAGCGTCACTGTAGGGTTGGCGCCTGTTGCGAGTTGAGTTCCGCCTTCAGTCCAAACGTAACTGACAATGGTGCCATCAGAATCTGTTGAACTGGAGCCGTTGAGTGCAATTTGTTCACTGCCGTTGCCGTCGGTATCGGTGATGGTTTGGTCTGGGCCGGCATTGGCGACAGGTGGCTGATTGTTAGGCGGGGGTGGTGGTGTAGAGGAGCCATACTCATAGCAACCTGCGTCCGGCAATCCGACGCGACCTTGCTGCAGGAGATCTGTTGTGGGTGCGTGATTGATATCACCGAAATTAATAGCGGATGAACCGCTGCGTAATTGGTAGGGGTATCCTGTGGAGTAGGGGTAGCGGCTGGCGCCAGAATTGAAGAAGGTACCCACGCTGAAATTGGTGCCTACGATGCTGTTGCTGGTGTTTGAGAATTTGTCGTAGTAGCACTGGTAACCACAGCCCTTAGCCATCAGGTTGCCAAAGATGTTGTTGCCTTCGCTGACTTTGTCCCATTTAGTTCGGCCTGGACCACTTGCTACAGCACCATAATTGTCCAGTTGAAGGCCTCCTGTAAAGACGTTATTGTGTAAAGACAAACCTGAGCCGTCTGCGTTTTGTGCGAAGACCATTACTACAGAATCGACAATGGTATTATTGCGAAATACGCAATTACCACCGACGTCTATAAACTCGACCCACCACTGGACACCTGTAAAGTCAGCGGTTTTGTAAACGAGATTATTCTCTACCAGCATGTTTTGGTAACCGGAGGGCCCAGCGACTGATTGGTAGAAGCGTATGGGTCGTGTGTTACCGAAGTTGTAGACGATATTGCCCCGGATGGTGGTATTATGACTATGGATTGCGATTCCAGAACCGTGTACGCTGGAATTCCATTCGGCTCTTTGGTCATGGATGATGTTGTACTCTATGATGTAATTTTGTCCGCCACCTGTTCTGATGCCGCTGCTAATTATGTCGTGGACGTGGCAAGATCTGACTGTAACGGTGTTGCTATTTTCGAGTTGGATCGCAAAAGCCCAGGTTCCGCCGTAGTACGCCTCACAATTTTCTATGAGGATGTTCTGCGAGCTTTTTGTAAAGATGTTGGCGTAGGATGGACCGATTCCCTTGGGCTGGCCGTGCGCTTTGCAGTCGATGATTTTCACATAAGAAGCGTTTTCTGTTTTGATACAGGCGTCATTTGTTCCTGTGTTTTCAACATCGACACCTGAGATAGTCGTGTAGAAGTTGTGGGTGCCGGTGAACAATATATGCGAGAACTTAGCTGAGTAGGGGGCGCTGGTAGGGTTGTTCTGGTAGGTAATCGGAGCGGTCCAGCTTGTACCATAAGTGTCGCCGGCCTGTCCAAAAGTGACCGTGCCATAAGAGCCGGGAAGAAGGTTGACGATATCGCCAGGTACGACGGCAGGCTTTGCCTTGTTGATGGTTTTCCATGGGCTGGCGAGTGAACCATTACCTGTGCTGTCGTTGCCTGCGACAGGGTCGATATAGTAACTTTTTGCGAAACCTGAATTGGGCGAGCATAGGTTAATTGCGGAAAATAAGCAGAAGGTGAACAGTTTTAAATGATGAGCGATCCAACTCTTAGATGACACATTTGTTATGTTATTTGTTTTTTCTTTGGGTTCGCCCGCCGTTTGTGTGGGTTTCATGCTAAACTCCTTTTAAAACATTACTTAGGAAATACAATATAAATTTTTGGCATTAACAAGATAATATTTCGACAGTTGGCCACACTTTTACAGTGCGGTATCGTCAAAAAGGTCGGAACAAGTTTAGCGGAAAAAAAAGGAAGAGGAACCTGATACTATCCCTCCACTTGGAGATAGTAAACCTTGGAGGGTTAGGAGTTTTCCTAGATAATCGAATATACCGTTATTTTCTCGCTATGTGCCGAGATTATGCCGAGTTTTCTCTTACGGCTTGCGTTGGAAATGTATCTTATCTGCCAGAGGTTTGTGAAGAGAAAATTTTTTTGCGTAGCATTTAGTATTATGCCGAAGGACTATACCTTTTGCGTTATATATTATGGAGCCATTTAAATTTACTGGCGTAAAGAGGATAGTCTTGCTGGTTCTGAAAGATACTTTTCCCTGAGATTGATTTGGAAACTTTATCACAAAGCCGGATTTTGTTTTTCAATCGTTCCATTTGATCAGTTCGTGGTGCATATCCTGTACGATCTCGTTTGCTGGTTTTATTCGAACGTTTAAGCTCTGAGGGCCATATCTTTCTATTTCAAGAGAATGGGAATAATACATTGTGCCGTTTCGCAGTTGGGTTGATTTCATGGGCAGTATTCTGTAACCGCTTTCCTGGTCAAACATATAAAAGATCTCTACTATGAAGAGCTCCGGCGAGGCTCCGCTAAATTGGACGGTGCACTGTATTTCCACCTGGTCGGCTTCGGTGAAGTGATCCTTTTTTTCTATATTAGTTGAAAAGGAGGTTATCTCGATGTTGTCCCAGTACTTCAGGATTTCCTTTTCTTCTCTAATAGCCTGTTTTAGCAGCTTGTAGTCGTTTTCGGAGATGCGGGCTGAGGTTTCCTTTGAAGGAATATAGAATCTCGTAAGGTAGTCGCAAAGCATCCGGTTTGTGTTGAAATTCTGACAGACGGAGAATATGGCCTCTTTCATCATTCTGACCCATGTTTGAGGGATATCAGACTCGTTTCGGTCGTAGTACAGTTCGATTACCTCATGTTCCAGAAGGTCGTACAACTGATTTGCATCGGCGGTGTCCTGGAGTACCTCTGTTTTGTAGAATTTGCCGGCGGTTATTGCCCAGCCGTTTTTGCCGTTATAGCCTTCCTGCCACCATCCCTCCAAGGTACTAAGGTGCAGTACCCCATTCATTGCGGCTTTCATGCCTGAAGTTCCGCAGGCTTCCATGTCTGGAACGGGATTATTCAGCCACACATCTGCGCCCCAATAGAGGTGCCGGGCTATGTTGATATCGTAGTCTTGCAAGAAAATCATCCTGTCCTCGAGCTGATATTTTTTTGCATAGTCGATTACCTCTTTAATCATCTCTTTGCTTTGCTGGTCTGCGGGGTGAGCTTTTCCGGCAAAGATTATTTGGACAGGTTTTGCGGCATCGGTAAGGATTTTTCTAAATCGTTCCTTATCTCTTAGAAGCAGTGTTGGTCTTTTATAAGCGGCAAAGCGTCTGGCGAAGACCATAGTCAGACAGTCCGGGTTGAGCGGTTGGTTTGGGTTAGTCGTGATGACTCGAGGGTACCCCCCAATGGCGACCTGCTCGGCAAGTTTTCTTCTTATGAAATTGAGCAAATCCTTTTTGTTTTTACGATGTTCTTCCCATAGTTCCTCATCAGGGATGTCATAAATATTTTGCCAGATCTGCTCTTTCTTGCCCCGTACCATATAATTTGGTCCCAGATAGCGATTGAACAAATCGGTAAAGGCCGGACTTATCCAGGACATATGTGCACCATTAGTGATAGAGGTTATGGGTATTTCAACGATAGGTCTTTCCGGGAAGATACCGGCCCATATTTTTCGAGATACCTGGGCGTGGCGTGGTGAAACGGCGTTGACGTATCGTGAGAAGTGTATTGCAAAGGCTGGCAACCAGAAGACTTTGGTGTTGTCGTTTACGTAGGCAAGCGGGGCAATTTCATCGAAGTCAAGGTCTATCTCTTTAAGTGTTGGCTGCAGGTATTTTTTCACCAAGTATGTGTCGAAGTTCTCGTTTCCAGCAATAACGGGGGTGTGGGTAGTAAAGACGGTCGAGGCTTTAATGATAGCTTTTGCTTCGGGGAATGAGAACTTTTTGTTTTGCATTAAATTCTGGAGTCTGCCTATGACGGCGAAGGCGGAATGCCCCTCGTTGAAGTGATAGACTTTTGCGTTTATGTCCAAAGCGTTTAAGGCCCTTATTCCTCCGATGCCCAAGACCAATTCCTGCTGTATCCTTTTTTCCCTGTCGGCGACGTAAAGTTCGTTGGTAATATCGCGGAGATGAGAGGGATTCTCTTCGATATCTGTGTCGAGCAGTATTAATTGTGATTTGCCGACGTCGATTTTCCAAAGTTTAACTTTTACGTTCTCATTCAAGATTCTGACGTCAACGTGAGCCCAGTTTCCCTTGGAATCATGGAGTTCTCTGACGGGGATGAGGTGATTTTCAAAGGGGGCGAAGAGTTCCTGTTGATAGCCCTGGAGGTCTATGTACTGGGTGAAGAAGCCGAATTTGTATAATAACCCGATACCTGTAACAGGCAGGTCCAAATCGGAAGTGCCTTTCAGGAAGTCACCAGAAAGCACGCCGAGTCCCCCTGCATATATGGGCATGGATTCGTGAAGTCCGAATTCCATTGCAAAATAGGCGATGATATCGTTTTGTCCAAAGTCGCGTTTTTCGGAGCACAAATCTTTGAAAGCGCCGGAATATCGGCGGTAACGTTGAAATTTTTCCCATATATTTTCGAGCTCAAAGATAAATCCTTTATCGCTGGCCAGTGCGCGTAATTTTTCTTTGGTCAGACTGTGCAGGAATTTTACGGGATTATGGTTAACCTCTCTGAAGAGCCGAGTGTCTATTCTGTAGAACAGATTTAGCGCATCGTAGTTCCAGATGGTCCATAAGTTATATGCCAATTCATATAAATGTTGGAGGTTATCGGGGTACTTGGGATAGACGAAGATTTTTTTGAAGGTCATGCGGTTACCTCTTCTTCAACTCTTTTTTGCGAGAATAATGCCTTGGCCACGTCACAGCAGGCCAGAATATGACAGTAGCCTGAGTTATATGGCAACAAAAACACCCTTTCGCCGGGGAAACCCTTTTGTACAAAATGGTTTCCCGGATTACTTTCGCGTACTGTTTACTGGGTTTTTCTCACGGCAATAAAGAACTTACCCAGATGATATAAATCTCAGTAAAAGGATAATGACCGAGACGATACTTTGGGGCAATCGGGGATAGCCCTATTTTGTTTATAAGCGGAAACTCTATAGCTGCCATCAGTTAATTGACTATCGCGGTAGCGTAATCTCAAAAGTGGGGGAAATTCTGGGTTTTGCGAGTTGTTACAGCCAAGGTGTTCTTAACCTACAGTGTGGAATTCTCTTAGAATTTTTTTTGCATGAGTCCCTTATCTGACTTTTAGGCACAGGGGTGCTGCTCTTCGCGGATTTTTTAGAAAGAGACAGATGTCTTAGGTAACTTGCTTTGCGATTATCAGGCAAATACAGTCAATCTATCCAGCCTGCCTCTATGCTTATAGGGTTACCCCATAGGGCGTTACCTGATACGAACAAGAGCGGTTTAGCCGGTAATAAAAATGGAATTGGCCCTGATTTACATAGGCAGTTGTTTTGTTACCATCATGCCGCGGACGGTAGAAGGGAAGTGAGAATTTTGGGCAGTAAAGGTATGGAATCTATTTTTAACTTGTATGGATTTAGGCGGGTTCGATGAGCGGACCCGGAGAAGGAGTTTAAGATGTTGGTTTTGAGCAGGTACAAGGACGAGTCAATTATGATTGGTGAAGAGATAGAGGTGACGGTAGTTGATGTTCGTGGCAATAAGGTTCGATTGGGAATAACCGCTCCGAGGTCTATTCCTGTCCATCGCAAAGAAGTGTACGAAGCTATTCATCGGCAAGAAACTGAGAAAGAAGAATAGATATAGATGTAGAATAGTTTGTGAAAGAGCTTGCGGGGATTTTTCTAGCATTAATGGGGCCAGATCGGGGGGTGACGAAATAGATGTGTGTTCTCAAGAGCGTTGGTACGAGTAAATCTTTATTTCGGTTAAATTGGCTGTTGGCGATTGGTGTTGT
>Ga0315294_10000355_pt1 | contig 50002 bp, 67 predicted proteins | sample YL17G13_40_MG_FD_203626 | JGI IMG/M metagenome (GOLD analysis project Ga0315294, IMG submission 203626) | Sediment microbial communities from Yellowstone Lake, YNP, Wyoming, USA - YL17G13_40 | ecosystem: Environmental > Aquatic > Freshwater > Lake > Sediment | place: USA: Wyoming | collected... | reverse complement strand
CTCATGTAATAAATCATAAGCTTTATCAATATGATTTACAACCTTTGGTGGTAGTCTAAATCTATTTTTAGCTCTTACTCTGCCATTATCTTCTGTTATTATTACTCTGTCATCAGTTGCCATACGTACTTTACCTTTTTTTGTTTCAGCAGCAGAAGATATTGCATACATGTCTTTACATAAGAAAAACACACAATCAGCCCATTCAACTAAATGAGAGGTAACATCTTTATCAAGTTTAAGATCAAATTTCGTATAAGATCCATTAATAGGGTCTTGGATAACTTTTCCTTCAAAGTTACTATGAGCCAGTAATATTATGTTTAAATTACGTTTATTACGTAATGCATCTAAAGCAGATGTTATCTTTGACCATTTGTCGAGAAATAAAATAGTACCTTTTCTATAGACTTTCTGATTAATCTCAGCAAGTGTTTCAACTCTATTATTGCGAGGATCATTATTATGTTCTTCTACAATTTTAGCGCATACTAGTTTCTCAAGGGCATCCATAGTATCAATAACTACAGTTTGATAGTCATGCTCTTCTTTATATAACCATTGAATACTATCTGTAAGATCCTGATAGGATTTAATTTGATGAGCTCGTACCGGAAGAGCCTCAGCACCATTTTCAGCACATAAGAATATAGGGTTAGGTGCTTGAGATGCTAATGTACTTTTTCCAGCTCCTTCACCACCATAAACTACCCACCTATGAGGTTTTAATGTAATTTTTGCTTCTAATTTTGATAAATCTAACATATTTTTGCTCCTTTTTTAAATTAACCACATTTTAAATATAGAACATAAATTAAGAGTTGTCAATGCGTTATAGTAATTTTATATATGATTATATGCTTGTATATACTATTATGTGTTGTATATTTAATTTGTAAGCATTTGCTTATAATTTAAAACAAGGAGTTTAGAAATGATTAAAAAAACTATACGAGCATATAACGATGGATACATTAATTTTTCTGAAGCATTACAGATAATCCTTCTTTATGTGGGCTTAAACGCTAAACGTAAACAAATCTCAGCAAAAACAATATTTTAAGGTATAGTATTATGAGCAAAAAATTTATAGATACTAAATTAGGAATTTATAATATTCATATGAATTATGATCCGAAAAATCCTACTTTATTAAAAGATCTTTTAAATATTACATCTGTAGATAACAGAGGAAATTCTACTCTAATGCAGATGTCAAAATCCTTTAATAGTCATGATTTTCCTGATCAAGAAGCTATATGTATTAATATACAAAAATTTAAATACAATCAAAATATTACAGGATTAAGCATGTATTTAGATGTAGTTTCTGTTCAATTTTTAATAGATAATTTGCAAAATATAGTTGACAAGATGAAAGTTAAAAATTCTAATGAAGAAAATGCTTTCAAAAAGGAAATTATTAATGACTCTGCCTGATCTTAAAAACCTAATTACAGTAGCTGATCTTTCAAAAAAATATCCTACTATATTAAGTGTAGGAGGAATTAGAGGATGGTTATCTCAACGTAATGAAAACGGTCTTAAAGAAAGCGAAGCAATTATTAAAATATCCAGAAAATTATATATCGATGAGACTAAGTTCATTGACTGGCTACAAAAGAATAAAATGAAGACATAGCCAGTTGACAGAACGTGACAATATACAGAAATTTGCATTATAAAGAGATTCTGTTGTAATATTACTTATAAATAGACAGCTTTTTATTAGGTAAGCTATGACTAAAGAACAAATAAAAATAGAGATACAAAAGCAAACTAGATTTGATGAATTGTATAGTTTTTGGAAAGATCCAAGACAAAGATTTAATAATACAGAGATAAATAAGAAAAAAAAGAATAACTGTTTGAGTTATCTGTTAGTTATATTAGTAGTTGCAATTGTGTTTTTCTTAATTCAAGCATTACATTTTTAGTTTCTAAATAAAAAAGGCTCCGTTAAAGAGCCTTTTTTATTAACTACTAACTACAAAACAAAGAGCTTGTAATTTAATTAAGTACCAACTATATTAAAAACCGACAAAGAATTTTAATGAGTGGTTTTTTATGAAACTCCCGCTAGAAAATTTCAAAAGCACTAAAAAAAGGTTTTACGCTTTTCATAAGGCCTTCGAAATGAATATTATCTCATCAAATACCCCCTGTCAACAAAAAAACCATAACTTTATTAATAAAAGTGATGTGTTTGGCAATGTTTGTAACAAAGATATTAATGATAATTTAAATGTTCTTAATATTAAAGTTAATATTGATCCTTTTAATGCCTGTAATATTAGGTTTAAAGCGCCTGAGATATTTCCTGAAATAGAAATATTTATTAATAAATTATTTAAGAATGATAAATTTTTTCCTGCGGTGTCTATGATTGTAGGTGGTATATTACATATAATAGAAGCAGAATTAAAAGTTATAGATGGTAAAGTTTGGAAAAAAATACCAGATAAGATTTTAAAGAAAGTGTGTTTAGATCTTTATGATTTAAAAACTTATACTAGAGTAAGAAAATTTTTGAAAAAGACAGGAATGTGTGAGATTAAACATTTCAGTGAAAGAAGAAAGAAAACTGATTTTGAAGGAAAGACATCTACTCAACGAGATACAACTTGCTGGTATAATATAACCATGCTTCGAACTTTATTAAATCAATATGGAGTTACTAAACAAATGCTATGGGATTATGCATGGGTCAAAAGCAGTAAAGTACGCGAAGCTTACAAACGAGCAGGCATACTGGCTAAAAGCGAGAATACTCTTAGAAGAAAGAAGCTTTTTACTTTGCTAAAAATTGCCCAGAAAAAAAATGTCGTATCAAGTAATATAAAGAATAAAGTATATTATAATAACAATGAAAAAATTGAAAATTTTAAGATTAAAAAAGAGATATTCAGTATGAAATCAGTTTATTCGCCCTACCATCGACTACGAGATTTTACTCAGGAGCGACTAGATAGAGAAAATAACGTTAAAAAACAAAAAACCACACTGATAAATTATGCAAGTAATGACTATATCAAGCAAGTAGTACAAAAATTAAATTGCAAATATGATAAAGGCTATGCTAAACTTGAAGAAAAAATTATTGATGACAATTTAGATGCTACGTTAGAAAGGATGTTGCAATCAATTAGAAACAATAAATAAAAAGAAAAACATGAAAAAATTAATAGAACAGTATAATGCCTATGTAGAACATCTTAAGTATTTTGGAGACAGTATATATCAAAAAGAAGCTACGAAAATACTTCTTGATTTAATAAGAAATTTTGATTTAGATAATTATTATTTGATTGATGTAAAAAGAAATATAAGATTATTTGATGAAGAAAAAATTAATAGTCTAGATGCATTTTGTACAAGTTATATTGATATAATAGAAGAAGAAGGAGATAATGCATTACAGAAAAATTCATTGCCTTTTATTTATGATTATACAACTGCGCTAACAAAGATGGTAAAATATAATAAACATGCAGAAAAATTTAATGTACATAATAATCTTATTGCCGGAAGTTTTGCCTTGAAAATTTGTTATTTTTTACCGACAATATGTACATTAAATTTTTCTGAAGAATTTGAGAGGGATATTTTAAATTTATTCTCATTTAGACACATTGATAATAAAAACAATCATATTGATAAAAGATTGCAAACTTTTTTAAAGTATATGATCAAAAGGAAAGAAAAATTAGTGTTATTAGATCCTGAGCTTTATAAAGATGTAGTTCCACCTGTGTTACTGAGCGATATTGCATATGTTAGGTTCTAATATTAACGATTTAGTTATATATTAAATAACAGATAGTAAATTATAAAATTGAACAACAATAAACTCTTACAATCGTTAGAAGCAGAACTCGCAAGATTAATGGAAGCCAATAATTGGAAAGATTTACCTAAAAACATCCGATATGCTCTTAAAAAGCGTATTGAGGATGTACAATGGCAATTAAAAAGGCTAAAAGAGAAAAAGCTAAATTAATCCTCATTCATATTTGTAAAATTAGTTTCTCCTAATAAACACATATTTGAATTGTTTAAAGAAATTATATTATCTTTAATATCTTCAACTTTAAAATTCAAATATTGATTTAATGGTGAATAAACAACTTCTATGTTTGTAATTAAAATTGAACTAAAAGCTAATCCTTTAACCAAAGATAAAGTAATTTCATTTAAATCAATAGGAATATTTATTAAATTTTTTGTCACTGCTTCAGCAGGTTCTAATATTAATGCACAAAAATTAGAATTTATTTTATGGAAATTACATGCTTCATAACCAAAATTATTAATTCCACCAAGAAATGGGTTATTTCCCATAATTTTGTATTTTAAAAATCCTCCAAAAAAGCCACCCATATATTGCATATTATCAAGGCAATTATTAGCATATCCTCTTATTGCAAAACTAACAAACGCAGCAGTAGTATCAGTGATAACTTTAGTTAACGTTAATTTAGGTAATGCAAACGCAGCAGTAGTATCAGTGATAACTTTAGTTAACGTTAATTTAGGTAATGCAAACGCAGCAGTATAAATTAAACTTGTTGATCCACTAATGAATATAACTTTTAATCCAGAACTAAATAATATATCGCTTATATCTGTATAATTGCTAATTTTCATTTTGATTTATTATTCAATAATAATTACATCTCTGCTTTCGCCTGGTAAATCTATTATATGCATATCATTACAAACAGGAGGATTAGTATTAGACTGTTCAAAAACTGTAGTAGCTAGAGGATTTGTATCTTTTTCTTCATTATCAATCATAATATTAGTCTCTATATTTAAAACAGGATTTTTCAGTAGTGATACAATAGTATCGTTACTAAGATCAGTTTTTATATCTTTATTTATAAAATTGCAATCGGGATTTATATATTTATTAAACAATAAATAAAGGAAATCAACACCTTTGATTATAACTAATATTTTAATTATACCGTTAAACACTTCTTTAATAGTTGAGGCTCTATTAATTATCGGATCATTTTGATTTAAACCCCAAAACTCCTCCTGATTTGTATAGAAATTTTCTGTACTCATTTTTAATACTTAAACTTATTTTCTATTATTTTACCTTATTTTTATATAACCAGTCAATAAATCTAGTTTCATCTATAAATATTTTTCTGGATATTTTAATAATTGCTTTACTATCTTGAAGATTATTTGTTTTACGGTGGAATATCCACCATCTAACACCTCCTAAAGTTAATTGAGGGTATTTTTTAACAAGCTGCTCAACTGTAACTAAATTATTTAAAGCAGGAATAGTCATTATTTTGTTTGTCCTTTAAGGAATAAGATTATATTTTCTTAGCACAGATGAAATATTTCTATGACCTGTCTTATTAATAATGCAATATCTAGAAATTGATAAACCACTCTTTTTAATATCATTAAATAGTTCAGTCGCCTTATCTTCTGTATATATTGTTTTAGCTACATTTCTAGCAATTAATTTGTTTTTGGTCACTAAAACATCTTTAAATGTTCTTGATCCTTTCGGACATTTCATGGCTTTTGCACGAACGATTAATCCTTCTAAATGCACAGGATCTTTGCACAATTCTAAATGTTTTTGGGAAATAAGTTTTTTTGTATTTGAGCAAAATAAAGCTTCCATTCTAGGAATACCGTATAGTTGTCTATAATCTATTACACTTATTCCATGTTTTGAACTTATATGATTAGTTAAATGTCTATATTGCTTTTTACATATTAAACATTGAATACTTGAGGGATCTCCCCTCAAGTATTCTTCTAACTCTTCTTGGGTTTTAAACATTTTAATGAACTTGTTTTAAAAGTTTAAGCTGAATAATTAGCATATTTAAATTGCCTATTAAATGTCGCACCATTTTTGAACCTATATCATTATTATCGATTAATTGAGTTAGATAATTTAAAGTCAAATTACCGCAATACTCATCTAAAGGAGAGTCTTCATAAGATAATGGCTCCTTTTCTTCGTCAGATAATTTATTATATTGTTCTTGGCTTAAAGCAACTTTTTTATAATACGATTGCAATATTTTTTGTTCTTCTTCCGATAATCGAATATATTGGTCGGGGGTCAAATTTAAAATAATCATAGTTTTACCCTTTTATTTGCTCACGTTTAAGATTTACTCCTATATAAAGCATAATTATTTCTAATGCTTCTAATAGAGAGATATGTCTGTTTTTATAAGCCCCTATAGTAATATCGATCATTCTTAATTTACTCATTTTGTTGCTCCTTATGTTTTATGTAGTTGTTATATCGTAAGTATATACTTACAAAACAAGTATACAATACATAACAATAGATGTCAACACATAACAATGACAAATAACAAATATTATTATATAATCTACGAATTTACGCGCTCCATAATTTTTATCACGTAGATTAATTTACTTGGATGAGCAATGCTTGTAGAGTTAATTACCACTAGTGATTATATATGACCACTAGTGGTCATAAACACCTCATAATAATATCCATAAAAACGGTGACATAACCCCCCACTAAAAATTTCCCGGTTTCTTCACCTAATTTTTACAGTGACTTGATAACTCATTTACTTCCAACTTTAGGTACTTTAGGTGGGTTGTTTTGATATTTATAAAAATAAATGCTATAATAAATATAGGAGGACTTCTTATGACAACACTACAAAAAACAAGCATAGCCTTAATAATAAGCATTTTGATCATTATAATTTCTTTGCCTGCTATGGCTGAAGATATTGTTAAACCTACTAATAAAATAGTAATTAAACTACGTGGTGGTTATATGTTTTCTGTATATAAAGGCCATTTAAATTATGGACAAGATTTAACACTAAACAATAAATTTTATCCAAACGCCTTGATTAATAAAGCTGACGTTAAAATTCATAATGGCCGTATATATGAGATAGCTGCTGGTTATTTTCTGACTGATAATATTGCTATTGAAGGCTCTATCGGTCATAAAGTAATTAAAATATCAACTGAAACAAATAGCAAAGCTGATACCATTGCTCTTTATGTAAAAGCTCATAACAAAAATTTAAGCCCAATAAGTATTATACCTATTACTGCACTTATTCAATATTACTTTTTTCCAGACGCGTATGTTAGACCATACATAGGCATAGGTTATTCACATAGCTTTATAAAAGGTGGAGCAAGTAATATTAAATTTAAAAATGGTGGTGGTATCGTAGGACAAATTGGCTTTGATATACCTTGTAATGATTCGTTTGGCGTCAATGTCGATGTTAAATATATTCCTAGACAATCTACCGACATACATATTAAAAATGTTTTTAGTATGAATCCGCAAAAAATTTCACAGAAATATAAAAATATATTACCAAGTTCTAAAACTTTAAGGCTTAATACTAGTACAACTTCAATTACTGCCGGTTTAACATTTAGATTCTAATTATTATGCAATTTATAAAGTTCATATTAGTTTTTGCATAAATCAATTAGAAACTTAAGGGCAACTTCAGGGTCATGTGTTGTAATGTTAGGACATTCGATATTATCAAGTTTCTGCTTATAAATTACTTGTGAAGCTGAAAGCTTCTCTGTTTGGCCACGTTTTAGCTCAATTTCAGCTACACAAGCAAATTTCTTACCTGCATGCTCTACTTGATATTTAAAGGTATAATCAAATAAACCTGCCATCATACCTTGCTGAGCTAAACTACGCATATAAAGCATATCTAAGGTGCGTTGCGCTATTTGTTTACCTTTATAAGTCGTTAAACGATTGTTTTTGTTCGAAGTAATTTTACGTTCATTGGTATTTTTAACCAAAATAGTATTCTTAGGAATCCTTCCACCTGCATTAGCATAATTGAATAATTGCATAAATACTTTACCAATAGCCGATTCTTTTGGTTTTATTGGTTGACGTTTGAAAGTTAATTTCTTACAATTGGCAATAGACATAATTAATAATTTAGTTATATGAGTAAACATATTAATATTATAGGTGATTTTTTAATGGAAGAAAACAACTATGAGTTGTTTTATGAGTTAACCGATGACGATGAAGATAAAATAAAACTGCTTAGAGAATATTCTATAAAACTAGCAGAGTATGTGGAGGATAATCTTTAATGGCACAATCAGAAAGAATCTTGTGGATTGAAACAACTGTTAAGCTTAAAGAGTTAAAAGATTACGACATTAACCCGCGTAGAATAAATACAGCAGACTTTAAAAGGTTAGTTAATGACATAAAACAAGACGGTTATCATCGACGTATTTTAGTGTCTTATGATAACGTTATCATAGGCGGTCATTCACGTAAAAAAGCCCTTCTTGCCGCAGGTTTTAGAGAACATGATGATATTCATATTTTAAAGCCAAATAGACTGTTATCTGAAGAAGAACTCAAACGTTTAAATATTAGAGATAATCTAGGTTTTGGTGATTGGGATATGGATATGTTAGCTAATAACTTTGATATGGACGATCTCAAAGAATGGGGAATGCCTGACACAATGTTTGATCCTGTAAGTCCTGAAATAGAAATAATATTTGAAGGCGAAGATGAAATTGTTGAAGTTGATATTAATAATCAACCGATAACAAAACAAGGAGATATATGGTTACTAGGTGATCATAGATTGATGTGTGGTGATAGTACGGTTGCTACTACTGTTGCAAGTTTAATGGATGGTATTAGTCCGATACTTATGGTTACAGATCCGCCTTATGGAGTTCAATATGATATTGCTTGGAGAAAAAAATTATTAAATAAAGATAGTAAAGCTGACGGTAAAGTACTTAATGACGATCGTATTGATTGGTCGGAGGCATATTCTTTATTCAGCGGAGATGTAGCGTATATATGGCATGCAGCTCTATATAGTCACTTAATAGTCTCACATTTAGAAACATGTGGCTATAAACTTATAAATCAAATTATATGGGCTAAACAACATTTTACAATGAGCAGAGGTAATTATCATTGGAAGCATGAGCCTTGTTTATACGTGGTCAAGAAAGGCAAGATGCATAATTGGCAAGGAGCACGAGATCAATCAACTGTCTGGGAAATTAAAAATAATAATGGTAATTACAGCGACAGAGAAGAAACTACGTGTCATTCAACTCAAAAACCTATTGAATGCATGCTAAGGCCTGTGTTGAATAATACTAAAGAAGAAGATTATGTTTATGACCCATTTGGTGGTTCAGGCACTACTCTTATCGCATGTGAAAAATCAAATCGCAAATGCTTAATGATAGAATTATCACCGCTTTATTGTGATGTAATTGTTAAGCGTTGGGAGAAGATGACCGGTAAAAAAGCAATATTAAGTAGCGAAACTAATTGTGAGTATGAAAACCAAAAAACCCCATAAAACCAATAAACCGTATAAAGATACAGACAAGTTTCTAGAAATATATAAAGCTCATGCAGGTCATATTCAGAAGTCATGTAATGTATACGGCATAAACAATAGTACTTATTATGATTGGTGCAAAAAGTATCCTGAGTTTAAACAAGCTACTTTAGATGTAAAAGAGGAACTTAGAGGCTTTTGGGATGATTGTGCTTTAAAAGAAATGGCTAAAGGCAATTCCGCTATACTACAACTAACTCATAAATCTTTAAAAGGAACTAATAAATTTCCGATCACTAATGCTTTAAATTATGACTTTGGAGGCATTAAAACAATTGAGGACATAAAGACAACTCGTTTACGCTTATTAGAGGATCTGGGTAATGGAGTGGTAAGTATGGAAGGTGCTAAATTTGCAACTGAAATGTTAGATAGTGTTGCTAATGATTTTCTTGCTTCTGATGGCTTTTCTAAATTAATGGAAATGGCAGAGAAAGTTAAGAAGTTAAAAAATGAATAGATTAAGTTTTCACAAGAAAGTCTTAACATTAGAGCAGAAATTTGCCATTCTTGGTAGTACAAACTACGTGTCTGACTATGCATTGCAACAACAAGCAAAATACAAAGCCAATTTTTATTTGTTTATTAAGGATGCTTGGACAGCCTTAGAGGGATTAAATGTCGCCTTTTATGATAACTGGCATATTCAAGCTATTGCAGAGCATTTAGAGGCATGTAATAGAGGTGATATTAACTTCTTGATAGTTAACATGCCTCCTCGTTGTATGAAGTCCTCTATCATCTCTATAATGTATCCTGCTTGGGTATGGGGGAGTGGTGATGCATGGAAGAAGTTCTTATGTGGTACTTACGCTGCTAAGCTTTCTAACGAGCATTCGCTTAAATGTAGAGATCTGATTAATAGTCAGTGGTATCAAGAAATATTTGGAAATGTATTTAAACTTAGAGATGACAATAATGCCATCCAGAAATTCTCCAATAATAAAAAAGGATATCGTATTGCTTGTTCTGTTGGAGGCGGTGTAGGTATGGGTGGAGATCAGATAATACTGGATGATCCGAATTCCATTGAAGATATGGACTCTGAGGCTAGAAGAACAGCGGTAAACAATTGGTATGATCGTACCATGAGTGATCGTCTTAATGACAAGCAAACAGGTTGTAAGATTATATTACAACATAGACCTCACATGGAAGATTTAACCGGTCATATTTTAGAAAACCAGAAGAACATCGTACATTTAAGATTACCTATGGAATTTGAGAAAGCTCATCGTTGTTCAACTATTATATTGCCTTCAACTAATAATAAAAAATGGTCTGATCCAAGACATAATGAAGGCGATTTATTATGGCCTGATAAACATCCTAAGCATTATATTGAACAAGAAAAGAAAATTAAAGGGGCATTTGCATATGCTTCATTATATCAACAAAGACCGTCACCAATGCAAGGCGGTATCTTTACTAAAGATGATTTCATGATTTGGGATGAGGAGCATGCTCCTGATTTTGAACGTATTATACAATCATGGGACACTGCTTTGGTTGGTAAGAAAGCTGATGAAAGTTCAGACCCTTGTATGTCAGTATGTACTACTTGGGGAGTGTTTAAAAACTTCTATGGTCTTACCTGCATTATGTTATTAGAGCTTTATGCCGGTCATATAGAATTTCACGTAATGAGAGAGATGGCTCAAAGAATGGCTCATAATTATAAAGATACTGATTATGATAATCCCATAAGTGGTAAGCGACCTGTGGATTATGTATTGATTGAGACTAAGACTCTAGGTGATCCGTTAATGAATGAATTATATATGGCAGGCATTCCTACCAGAGGGTTTAATCCTCAAGGGCATGGTGGTAAAGTTGCAAGAGCTAGGTCAACTTTGCCTGAAATAGCTAGTGGAAGAGTTTATGTGCGAGAATCCTTTAAAAGTAAAAAATTATTTAAACATGCTAAAGAATTATTAGAGGCAGCCATAAATTTCCCATCTCATTCAAGTAATGATATTATTGATACCATGAGTCAAGTTCTTATAACTCTCAAACGTGAAAAAATATTAATTCATGAAGATATTTATGAAGAACCAGAGAATGAACCCGATTTTAACATTTTCAACTATCAATAGGCTTTAGTATGAACCTACAAAATGTGTTTAACAAGATTCACCAAGAGAAATTAGTTAATAATATAGAGCAAAAAAATAAATCTTTAACACGAGAGTTAAACGGTGAAGAACGCGATATAACCGATGATTTATTTAATGCTAATCTTGAAATGAATCAAGGGGAAGAGCAAGAAGATGAGCTTGATAATGAAATACAACAAGGCAAAAAAGTAGTTGATGAAGATAATGAGGACATTAAAACTAATTTAATCTATGAATTAAAGAATATAGCCGACTTAATTCCTGAACACACAAGACAATCTATTGCTAAAGATGTAATGGATAATCTTAATAATGATAAAAAATCTCGTGAACAATGGTTAGATAATATTAGAGAAGGTAAAGAACAATTTAATATACGCACTAAAGATGATCCAAGAAGCTCTGATAACCAAACAACAGATGGACGTAAACAAATGTCATCTGATAAATCTTATGCTTTAAACAACGCTATAATTAAAGCTACTTCAACTTTGTCATCTATCTTTTTAGGTGAAGAGATTGTTAATTTTTCAATCACAGAAGGAACAAGTGAATTAAAAAATAAAGCTATTAAGCTTAAGAATTTTATTAATCAATATTTTAATTTAGCTATTCCTAATTACAAAGAAGATAAAAGAAATTCTTTTTATGATTTAGCTTTAGAAGGGAATGTTTATCAAAAAATCTATTATGATTCGGTAGAGAAAAAACTTGTTAATTATTATCTGCCTGCATTAGATATAGAAGTTAATCCTTATTCACGTAGTGCTGATGATGCTACTCGTATATCTCAACGTGTTCATATGAGTAAATTTGAGTTAGATGCTAAAATTGCTAATAAAGATTTTCTTGAATATAACTATCGTCCTATTGGATCTGGCTATGGTGAAGATGATGATGAGTACGATGATGATATGGTTGATACTAGTGAAGATAGAGATGATAATGTTTATGAATTTTATCAAGTTAGAGTTAGATATAAATTAAATGATTTTGGAGATTTGGGGGATTATAAGCCACCAGTTGAAAGAGATTTGCCATATTTAATTGACATTGATATCTCTTCAGGAAGAATTGCAGCTATTCATGAGTTCTGGGAGTCTAATGATCCTAATTTTAAAACCATTCAAAATTTTGTAAAGAATTCATATTTTCCTAATTCTGAAAGTTGGAATTGGGGACTATTACACTTGGCTGCTCCTTTAGTTAAATCAGCTACTAATAAAATCAGAATGATTGCTAATGCCGGTGCTTATTCGAGTCATCCGACAGTATTAGTTAATAAAGCTATTAAAAACACCAATACCACACAAGTGTTATTCCCAGGTAGTATGATACCGATTGATACAGGTGGGAATTTTAAACTATCCGAGCAAATTAGTCCGCTGCCCTTTCCACAAGCATCTCCTTCGTTATCTGAATTGATGCAATATTATGAACAAGGCGTAGATCAAATTACCCTGAGTTTAAATAATATAGGTGATATCGGTGCTAATACCCCTGCAAGTTCTATTATGATGATGATAGATGAAGCTTCTAAAATACCTAATTTTATTATTCGTGGTATTTATGACGCTTTAACTCGTGAATATAGAATATTTTTAACTCAACTTAAGAAATATGCTCATTTAATTGATCCTCAATATATGAGTTTTGAGTTTAGAGAGTTAATTAATGAGTTTGATTTTAATGACCCTAATGTAATTATTACTCCGACGGCTAATAGTAAAGTTTCATCTCAATATATTGATATGATTAAGTATGAAAACTTACTTAATTTAGCAGATAAATATACTCAAATTAATGTAGATTATATATTACGTAATTATGTAACTAATTTAGATTTTAATCCTGATGAAATTTTAAAACCTGAAGCCCAAATACAACCGATGACTCCTTTGATGGAGAATGCTTCTTTAATGGCAGGACAGCCGGTAAAAGCATTTAAAGAGCAAGATCAAGAAGCTTATATATTAGCATTACAAACATTCATAGATTCATTAAATGCAATGCAAGATTTAGCGCCTGAGACTAAGCAACCTATATTAAATAATGCTATGATGTTAATGGCACAAAGAAAATTCTTTGATGCTTTAAATAAACTTGAAGCTCAAATTAAAGAAAGTCTTGCACAAGAAGGTGCGTCAGAAGAGGAAATTGCAGAGTTTAAATTACCTGAAGACGTGGCTGAGCTTGATTCTTCAATCCTTAATCAGATTGCTCTTATGGAGGCACAAACTATTGCTCAAGATCAACAGCAACAACAACAAATTGCCCAGCAAACACCGCCCCCACTTGATCCTAATCAAGTTATGCAAAATCAAGTTGAAGTGGAGGCTCAAAAAGTTCAGGTTGATGCTCATGCGATTGAACAACGTGCGCAGACTGATAATATTAAAGCTCAAACTGAACTTCAAAAAGCGCAAATTGTTCAACAAACTACGCTTCAAAAAGCAATGATAGATCGTGAGAAAGAAATAGAGAAAGCAAATATTGCAGCAAAGATTAAATTGACTGAGATATCAAGTAAATTACAGCAGATTTAAAGTTGGGTCGTTTATAAGCGATTTCTAATTTACTATGTATCACTTTTACATATTTTTGCAAATTATATTAAATAATACTACACTTATGTAGTTAAGTTATTAACATTAAATTGAGGAGACAACAATGTATTTAGAACACATAAAAAGTAAACTAGGTTCAACCAATGCTAAAGTTCCTACTGGCAAGAGTGAATCAGTAACAAGATTAAAACGTAAAAAAGGTGGATGTATAAAAAGAACAAAGCATGCTATGGGTGGCATGGGTGGCATGGATGGTATTACTCCTTTTCATAGTGTGATGACTCCAGCTCCTTCTGCTGGTAAATTTGGCGGTCATAAAAAAGGTAAAAGAGTTAAACGTGAGCCTCATTTTATTGGAGCTATGTTAGGCGCTGCCTCAGCAATACCTGCTATTATAGATTTAGTTAATAGATTTAAAAAGAAATAATTAAATAGGATTATAAAATGCAAAATGTTAGAAAATCACATATTAAAAAAGCAATGCGAGAGCATCATATGATAGGACAAATGCTTTGCGGTAAAACTCTTGATACTCAAAATATTGATAAAAAAACTCATAAAAAAGCAACGAGAGAGCATCATTTTTTAGGAAGTTTAATCGGTATGCTTGCTAAAGGTGCAGGTATGGCTGCTCCTTATTTAGCAAAAGGTCTTAGTTTAGGTACTAAAGCTGCTAGTTTAGGCGCAAAAGGTCTTGGTGCTGTTGGCGGTACTCTTGCTAGAAATGCCGGAAATATAGGACATGCAGTTAATGCTGCCGGTACTGCAGCTCAAGCAGGTATGGCGTTTAATCAAATGCGTCAAGCAAATAAATCATCTGCAGCTCAAGAAAGAATGATGAATGCACAAGCTCAAGGAGCTGAAGATCAAAACGCTTATGCTAAAAGGCAAATGGAAGCGGCACAAGGTCAAAAAAGAGGTGGTCGTACTAAATCTTATAGAAAGCATTAATAAATTTATAAAATATTACATTAATATTAAAAAAAACGTTGTATAAAAATTTTTTTCTATTACACTATTATTAATTAGTAATTGGCAACAATATAATAATAATTATGGATTTAGAAAGTTTTGTACAACGTTTAGAATATATGTATGGCGAATCTACACGTCAGCTGTTAGATAAAAGCTTTATTCAAGACAATATTAATCAATATAATCGTATCTTTGAAAGAAGAGAAACAATCCAAGAAATATTAGAAGAACTAGGAAAATTCCAAAGTGAATCAGAAAGAGCTGCTGCATTAAAGATTAAATTTTCAGGAACAACTATAATATAAATTATCTATTCATAGGAGACAACAATGAACGGAAAAAATTTTGTACAACATGAGAATAATTTTAATATCTCAAAAACATGGCACAAAGAATTCAAGAAAGAATGGACTGAAGAAGAAATCACAGCAAACATAATTAAAGAAATTAGTTATGACATAATTAGACCGGAAAGAAATTATGTATATGGCAAGCTTTATAAAATGGATAATAAAGGCATGATTTGCCAATATGCTGAAGAAACTATTATTAAAGATGCTTTAGAACAATCTGTCTTTAAGATTTTAGCCTTTGGTGAAGATTGTTTTAAAGATAAAGAATGTTTTCCTAATGGTCAGCGTTTTTATATAGGTCAATGGTATAAATTTTCCAAATATGAATATGACAAATTCAAAGTTGGTGGTGAATATGTTGCTATGTTACCTGATATTACTCTAAAAGCACATGTATCTGATCCATATTATATAGATCATTTATTTCTAACGCCTTATATTTAATATCAACCTAGAGGAGACAATCAATGGATGATAAAAATAAATTTTTAGATGATGAAGAAGAGGCAATTTTAGAGGGAAGAGTTCCAACTACCGAAAAAGATCTTCAAGAAATAGTAGATGAGCATATAGATGATGACGATACTAATGATTTTGATCTTGATGATCAAGAAGAAGAAATTGACGTAGATTCTTTTGATGAACGAAGTAGACGTGCTAAACAAGAAGAAATTGAGAATAATAGAAAGCTTGTAGAACGTTTAAATGCTTTAGAAGAACAAGTTAATCAAAATAATGAAGAAAAAATAGCTAAAGAATATGAAATAGCACAGCAACGTAAAGTTATTTATCAACAACAAGCAGAAAGAATGACTGCTGAATATAAAAAAGTGCAAGATGATATTGAAACTGTTAAAGCTATTAAACGGGATGCGGAATTAAAAGAAGAAAAGACACGTATATTTCAAGCTGAGGACACTTTAGAGAAGCTAAATGAAGCGCGCTTTAATTTAGATCTAAAAATGAGAGAATTTGCTAAGCAAGCTCCTCAGGACTATTCTAGTGATGAAGAGTATGTTACTGATAATCGCCCTACTCCACGAAAACAATCTTCTAAATTTGATCTTAATAAATTAGACCCTGATTCTAGGAGTTTTGTTAAAACTAATCCTTATATGAATCCATCTTCAGAACATTATGATCAAGGACTTGTTGATGAAACCATAGCAGTTATGGAAGATTTAAAGAAAAAATATGTGTTTAGCGGCAAAAAAACAAAAGTTTATTCTGAAGAGTTTTATAAAGAAGTAGAAAATGCTATGCATAATAAATATAGCACTCGCGATGAAAGAATGCGTAATTTAGTAAATAATCCTATAACGGGAGTAAGAAGAAATGGAGATGTTATGAAAGATAGAAGAAGTGAAAGTGTAGCAAATAATATGGCTCGACAATTAATTAAAAAAATTGAAGTATTGGATAAAAACCGTAAACCTATAAATCTTGAACTCAAATCTAAGTTATATAATAAATATAATGACAAACATCAACAATCCAAAGCCCATGAAAGAGGAGACTACTCATGATTAATCAGGAAAATAAAGAAGATGAAGTAAGTTTTAAAGCTAGTAAAACTCGTTCTGAGGATAAACGCAAAACTAAATTATCTTATGATGAGTATAGAACGACTATGATGAATAGTCGTCTTGGTAAATTACATATTCCAAAAGAAATAATTCCATCTGATAAAAAATGGTTATTTGCAGATCTTAATCCTGCTAGTAAACGTGATTATCAAATGGAACTTATGGAGAAAGGTTGGATACCTGTTAAAAAAAGTATGCATCCATATTTTAATATTATTACTGAAAAGAATAAAAATAATAATGAAGATGTGGTAATAAGACATGGACAGATATTGATGGAGATAGATAAATATATTTGGGAATATCATGAGAAAGCTCATTATGAATTAGCACTTCAAGGTGCAGCTACTGCAGGCCGTAAGCCTAATTATTCTCCAACACGCCCAGGATTATTTGAAAGAGCTGAGGGTAAAGTAAAAGAATATCGTCACGAAAGACGTCCGGTTAGAGATGATGATTTTTAATTTAGGAAATTTTAACGGCGCATCCATTAAAATTTCCTATTTTTCTTTATAAACAAATTATAGTTTAAATCAAAACATTTTATTCTTTATTTTTTCTTTATTTCTCAAGAAATCAATCATTATTACAAATTTTTGACATCTCTTTGTTAGTTACCTACAATATTAATATAGGTCGGAAAACTTATATTAATTAAAGGAGATAACTAACATGGGAATTTATAATCAAAATCTAGGAATGAATCCAGTAAAATCTATGGCTTCTCATCCTTATTCATCAACTTTCTTATGGTATGCTATAGCAAGTGGAACTGCTGCAAATATTTTTGTAGGAACTCCTGTTGCAATTACTGCCGGTCTTATAACTGTTGCTACTTCAGGCAATCCACCATTTCTAGGTTCAGCAAGAGCATTTAAAGATTTTACAACCGGTGGTACAGGAATAGTTGCACCAAGTGCAAATCAAGGAGTTGTTCCATCAACGATCCAACAATATTGGGCAGCTAATACAGTAAAACCTACAGGTGTTCAAACATATGTAGCAGTAGAAGTAGATCGACACACACTTTATGATATGCAAGCTGATGCAATACAATTACCTACCGGTTTTGCCCAAACTCAAATAGCAACTCTTAATAATTTTAGTACTTCAGTTGGTTTTAGAACTGTCGATGGCAATACTTCAACAGGTTATTCAACAACAAAAATAGGAGCTGGCGGTGTTAATATGAAATTAGTAAATGTATCACCTAGTAACGCATGGAGTACACCATTAAATAATGCTCTGTTTATACCTTATAGTTACATTTTATAATTACCTTTTACCATAATTAATTAATAAAACATTTAAGAGGAGATATTTAAATGGCACAAGTAACAAGATCACAAATTATAAATTTTATGTGGCCTGGATTAAGCTTAGTATTATGTGATGCTAAGTATTATGAAAGTTTATATAAAAAATATTTTAAATTAGTTCCAACTAAAAAAGCATTTGATATAGTTGTTGAATATGCACCAATGGGATATGCGAAAGCAATGAACGAAGGTGAAGCATATGAACTACAAACTAACTTCATTATCAATAAAACGCAGTACGATCATACAAGCTTTTCGTCAGCTATAGAGTTTACTTTCGAATCAATCGACGATAATTTATATACCGATGAATTTCCAAATGCCGGAGAGCAAATTAAAACTTCTTTAGTATTAACTCGTGACGTAAATGCTACTAACGTATTTAATTTTGCGTTTAATAATACTAATCCGATTGGAGATGGGCAATCATTTGCATCAAATCAACATCCAACAGCAGTTGGTGTATATTCTAACGTTCTTTCTCCTGCTACTTTTAGCGAGACAGCTCTTACAGATATGATAACAATTGCTCAGACATTACCTGATGCCGCTGGTAAAGTATTGAATTATGAAGGTGATAAATTACTTTGTTCACCAACTCTTCAATATGACGTGGCTCGAGTGTTATTTAGTGCTGAACGTCCTGGTACTGCTAATCGTGATATCGGTGTTATATATCATCAGGGATTTATAAAAGGTGGTTATGTGGTTAATCCTTACTTAACTAATGCTAACTCATTTTTCTTATTTACAACATGTCCTAATGGATTGCTTTTCTATGAGAAAAACATGGCTGAAGTATCTTCATGGATGGATGAAAAGAATAGAACTGTTGGTATGGGTGGCTTTGACCGCTATTCAAGTGGCCCAAGTAATGCTAGATCAACTATTTGTTGCCAAGGTTTTTAATTTAAAGAGGTTATAATGGTTTTTTCATTAACTACGCAGAATCAATTTTATCAACCTAATAATGTTGGTAATTTAATTAGCATTGGTACAGTAAAAGCTAAAGCTTTAAATGGAAGTCAAGTAGGTGTTCCACAACCTCAACTTGGTTCTATTTCGGTTGCGCCATTGGCTGCAAGCGTTACTACATTAGCTAATGCAGTAGCTGCAACTACTAGTGCTTCTTATATACCTCTTACAGCTAGTGTTGGTGCGACAGCAGTACCTGGTATTTATAACAAATATACTAATACAACTGATACAGTTTATTTTTTTGATACTCCACGTGCAGTATCTATTACTTTAGCTGCTGGTTCCACTACTACTACTTTTACTATATGGGGATTTGATGAAGATGATGTATTTATGACTGAACAAATCCTTAATGTAGCTGCTAATACTACAGTTCCAGGCAAGAAAGCCTTCGCTGGAGTTACTAGAGTTTGGGCAGGGGGTGCTACTGTTGGCGCAATTTCAGTAGGTACAACTGCTATTATCGGTCTTCCTTATGTATTAGAGAATGTTAATAGAATTCTTGGTTCAGGTAATTTTGGATCAAACAATATATTTGGTACAACTCTTGCAACTTTTTATACCGTAGCAAGTTTGTCTATTTTAGCAAATAGCGGTGATATTAGAGGTACTGTAAATTTATCAACTTTTACTCTTAATGGAATAAATAGGCTTGTTGTGGCCTGGATTATGGCTGCAAGCACTAATGATGTAAATCAACAAAATTATAGAACTGTTTATGGAGTGGCTCAGTACGCAGTTCCTTATAATTAAAACGGAGATTTACTGATGAAGATTCAAGTACTTAATAGCTATTTAGCTGCTAATACTAGCTTTTATGCTGCTGTTCAAAGTAGAACAGGCGCTGGAGCATTAGTACTTAATTATGCTGCTCTTAATGCAAATGCAAATATTGTAGTATCAACTCCACAGTGGAATCGACAAATTACTTTTACCTCAGTTGGAAATAACTCAGCAACTAATGTTACTATTGTTGGTAAAGATGTATTTGGAAATATCGTTACTGAAGTTCTAACTGGATCTAATAATAATACAAAGTCTTCAGTTCAATATTATAGTACATTAATTTCTCTAACTACTAACGGAAATATTACTGCGATGAGCGTAGGTTTTGGTATCTTAGCTCAATCTGTACCTTTTAAAATGTCAATGAATGTTCAAAAATCTCAATGGGCAGTACAAATTGAAGTAGGAGGAACGATAAATTATGATTTGCAATATACATTGTTTCCTTTTGAGAATTACATTTCCCTACCAACATTTGATCCTACAGATAATTGGCTTAATGTTCCCATAATAGCACCTGGAGGGAATAGCGGCACAGGTACAGTAGTAGCTAATCTCTCGACTTCACAATATTTAAATTTTGCAGCACCTGTTTATGCAATTAGATTTGTGATTAATTCAGGGGTAGCTCCTACATTTCAAGCATTTATGGCTCAACAAGGAACATTATAAAGGAGGGTTAAATGACAATTACCCTTAATCCTTTTATAAATATAACAGTAAATCAAATTGTTATAGAGTCTTTTGAACGCATTGGTTTAACTCTACCTGAATTAGTTGGAAATCCTCTTAGTAGCGCAATAAATTCTTTAAATATCTTACTTACTGATTGGGCACGATACAATAATCTTTATAGTATTCAACCATTTATGACTAATTTGATAGGTAGCCAAAAAAACTATCAATTACCGATAGGCACTGCTGATATTCCTGAGCGTGAAGTATCTGTTGCAAATATCACAAGACAACTTGGAGGAGCGGCGTCTTCTGATTCTGGTGTTGCTGAGAATGCATTTGACGGCAACCCTAATACTGCTTGTATTCAAAATTCGCCAAATGGGTGGATTGAGTTTCAATATGATAATGATGGTTTTGCTATAGATTATATAGGTATTCAGGCAAATGTTACTACTCAATATAATCTTATTATTGAATATGCGATAAATACTTATAATTATATTAATGACATTTGGACTACAGTAATTACGCCAGGATCTCAAACTTATACGCAAGGGCAACAAGTATGGTTTGTAAACAAAGTTGCTCAATTGGCTGTTGCTTGGAGAATTAGAGAGACTGGCGGTGATATATTAAATATTCAAGAGATTTATTTTTGTACGCATAATATCTCAAGACAAATTAGTTTACTTAGTCGCAGTCAATATTTAGGAATAGCAACTAAAGATCAATTAGGAAGTGTTTCAAGTTATTTATTTAATAGAGATATTAATCCTTCAATTACTTTATGGCCTGTTCCTGATGGTAAACTTAATTATCCTTATCTTATTCTTAATTTAAAAATTCTAAATCCACAAATTAATAATCTGACGGATATCATTAATATTCCTAATAGATTTTATGAAGCTTTATGTGCAAATTTAGCTCTTAAACTTGCTGAGAAAGATAAAATAATGGGTATCGAAGTATCACCTGATAAAATGGCTAATTTAATGCAATCAGCTGCAAAATCTATGGAAGATATCGAACAAGAAGATACTGAACATGCACCATATATTTTTCAGTTTAATTTATGAAATATAAGAAAAATCGTCGTTATCAACCTTATTCTTTTAGGAATCATCATCCTACTGCTAAATGTGATATATCTGGCTTTAAGATTATGCATTATGATTTAAGAAAACAATATGAGTGGTATGGCAATACTTTAACTTTTACCGGATTTTATGCTCATAAAGATTTTTCAACAGAGCCTAATCCTCAAGGAAAAGTTTTAGCATTACCTGGTGATCCATTTCCAGTTAACACTCCTCGTCCTTTTTATGTGCAACCTACTGAGGCTGTGACACTTAATAACACCGGTAACACAGTGATTTACACTATTGGTGGCTCACCAGTAATTATTAATCCTAACATTACTATATCCCAAGCAAACGGTGCTACAGATTTAAGTATGGGTATATTACAAGTGCTTATCTATGATAATGTAACTTTAGAAGATAATTTAACTGTTATAAGCGGTGGGTCGGTAGTTGTTAGTGGAAACTATGTAATAGTTGGTGGAATAAATATAGGAACTACTCGGGGTGGATTAAACGGAACACCACTTTATATAATATTACAACCAGGAGCTAATAATACTAACGCTTCTGCGATTTTGCAGAACATTAATTTTTCAACTTTTAATTCCCAAATAATTAATAAAAGTGTAAAATTCATAGTAATGAATAATGCAGGTATAAATAGTGACGGAGGTTACACTAATATACTTTGCCAGGAATAGGAGGAAAGTAGGAGACAACTATGCCACTAGCCCAAAATGATTATTTTGGATTGGTCAATGATATACAGCAATATATGCAGAATTCTTCATTGTCCCTTTCCAATGAAATACCTAGATTTATATCTAATGCTCAACAAGCTATTGCGCTTGATTTAAAGTCTATTGAAGATCGAGTTACTAGGGATTTTATTATATCTGCTGGTCAACCGATCTTTTCAAAGCCTATTGATTATAAAAATCTATCTACATTTTATATTTTTACTGCTAATCCTGCTACACCAACCTTATTTAATGTTTTAACACCGCTAAAATCAGCATCATTAGATTATTGTTATAAATATGCGCCTAATCAATCAATATTAGCAACTCCTGAGTATATTGCCGAAGCAGATGTTTATAATTTTCTTATAGCACCAACTCCTAATCAAAATTATGCTGCTAGAATAATATATTATCAATTACCTTTAGCACTTAGTGAGCTAACACCAACTAATACTCTTACTAACAACGCTTATAATTTATTACTTTATCGATGTTTACTTGAAGCTATTCCATATGAGAAAGCTGATGAGCGTACTAAATACGATCAATTATATGCTGATACTTTAGGCAAATATCAACGAGAAGAACAAATGCGCAAAACCTCAGGATTCTTTACAAGGAGCTTACAATGACCTTTAGTTTTAACAATCCCTATTCTTTATTTCCTACATCACCTAGTCAATATGGATATGAAGAAATTAATTTAATTGGAAATTCTATTTTTGCATGGCCTGAGAATAATTCAGATTCACAATTTATAATTGCTCAGCAAATGTATGTAAGTACTAATAATATTGCTAATCAATTTATTTTTCCACCTGCTAATTTAGTAGGAACAGGTAGAACATTTCAGATATTTAATTTTGGAAGCCTTGAATTTACTATTTATGACAATGATGGCATTTCTTTAGCCACTATTGATCCCGGTCAACTTTATCAATGTACCGTAACAGATAATAGCAGTGCTGCCGGTATATGGGGTGTATTATTATTAGGTGCTGGAACTTCGGGAGCAGATGCTAATGCTTTATCAGGTTACGGACTTTCTTCGCTTACTAATTCTAAGATTAATACTAATCTTCCTGAAATAGTAATAACAAGTGCTTATACAGTTCAGCCTAGTGATCGTGGATCAATACTTAGTTATACCGGCGGCACTAATAATATTATTCTTCCTTCTCCTGTAGATGGATTTATAGTTGGCGTTATTAATAATAGTACAGTTGGTGGACTTGTAACTCTACAACCTCCCTTTGGTTATACTATTAATAATGCTTCTAATTTAAGTCTTGCTCCTGGTGATTCTACTTTTATTATTGGTGGTGCTAATTACAATGCTATTGGAATTGGAAGACTAAATTTTGGTATTGATTCATTACTTGAATTAGATGTGTCTGCAAGTATTAATATAACTTTAACTACTGCTCAATCTAATAATAATATTATAATATTTTCTGGAAATTTATCTAATAATATTAATGTTTTTTTTACTCCTGTACAGGTAAATAAATATGATATTTATAATAATACTACCGGTGGTTTTAATATTACAGTTTCTACTTTTGGTGGAATAAATACTTATCTTTTAAAAGATCAGGAAAGATATGCTTATTTTACTGATACTTCTGAATTATATAACGTTCCAAGTAATGTAGGAGCTTCTAATTTAGCTAGTTTTTGGCTATCTAGTTCAAATTCTTCTTTACCTAATCAAGTAAATCTTGGAAATTTACAAAATGGGTTAGTTGGTATTAATGTGGCTTTATCAACAGCCACTCCCTACACTGTTCCTATTTATAATGATTTAAGTTCAAATAATTTCTTTCTTGGTACTAATTCAGTGCCTTCTCCGCTTCCTACTGGTACTAATAACACAGCAGTTGGTATTAATACTGGGAGTGTGATATCTATTGGGGTACAAAACACAGCTTTTGGATCTTACGCACTTAATTCAAATACTACTGGTTCAGGTAATACAGCAGTTGGCGTTAATTCTGGAGCTTCTTATGACGATAACAATGAATGTATATTTATTGGTTTTAATTCTGATTCTAGTGTTGGAAATTTAATTAATGCTATTGCAATTGGTAGCGGTGCACAGGTTACAGCTTCTAATACTATGATACTTGGAGCACCAGGTACAGCAGTAGCTGTTCATTCATTAGATAATTTAGTTGTGACTGCTAATAACGCTGTAAATGGAACTGTTGGAACAGTTCAATTAAATGGCACTACTAACGTAGTAGTAAATACCACTGCATGTAAAACAACTTCAAGGGTATTTCTTACTCCTATCACTAATGTGCTACCGCTTAATAATAGTCTTGCAACAGTGAATACTATAGCTAATGGTAGCTTTAATGTTGTAGGTGCATTGGTAGCAGATGACTCTTTTGTTCAATGGTTTATAGTTAACCCGGTATAAAGGCATAAATTATGACGGATATAGTAATACCTTTAGATTCTAAGATAGGAATAAAAAGAGACAATACTAGTTATAATTCTGAATATTATACTGATGGACAATGGTGTAGATTTTATGATAATAGCCCTAAAAAAATGGGTGGTTATAAATTAATATACTCTGGCACGTCTGAAGTTATAAGAACATTATATGAATTTAATAATTCAGCTACAGTAAATGTTTATTTAGGAAGAGAAATAAGTGGTGTTAGTTTTCTTAATATTAATTCAAATGGAGTAGTAATTGGTGTTGAAATTATCAGAACTCCTTCTGGTTATATTCCTGCTTCTGGTAATGTTTGGACATTTGATCAAATAAACTATCTAGATCAAGTTACCAACCTCCCGTTTTCAGTAATATTTGCTCAAGTTGCACCTAATGATATTAATACTAATAATACTATTGAAGGTAATATTTATTATGGAGGAGCATATGACACGGCTCTTTTTGAGCCGATAATGAATAATGCTCCTATTCCTCAACCAATTATTGCATCAGGAGGGATAATAGTAGCTACACCATTTGTTATTGCTTATGGAAATTTTGGCGTAATTCAATGGTCTGATCCCTCTGATCCTTTAGTATGGCCAAGTTGCAATACTGCTATTATTGCTAATACGCCTAAAATTATTACTGCTGCAACTATTCGGGATAATATAAATGTATCTCTTTTATTTTGGGGTGTAGATAAATTAATTCGCGCAACTTATGATGCTGTTTTATACACTTTTAGTTCAGTAATTCTTGATGATACTATTTCTATATTAAGCAATCATAGTTCTTGTGAATACAATAATATTTATTATTGGGTAGGTAATACACAATTTTATTTATATGATGGTATAGTAAAAAAACTTTCAAATAATTTAAGTACTGATTATTTTTTTAATAATTTAAATAGAGCATATCAAGGTAGAATTTTTACTACAGTTATTAAGAAATATTCTGAAATTTGGTTTCATTGGCCTAGTGGAAATTCTACAGAATGCAACGAAATATTAATATATAATACTGAATATAATACTTTTTATGACGCTTCTATATCCAGGACTTGTAGCCTTCCTCCTAGTGCTGTTTTACCTTATCCATTACTTGCAGCAGCAACGTCTTCAGTAGATCCTTTTATTCCTCCTGTAATGGGAGTCCCTGTGAAGACTTATGGGATATGGATGCATGAGTATGGAGTAAATCAAATCATATATAATGATGTTTACGCAATAAAATCACGTATTGTTACTAAATATTTTTCTTTTCCAAAAGATAATCCCAATACTGATGTTTGTACTATCTTAAAACGTTTAGAAAATGATTTTGTTCAAACCGGTAATATTAAATTTAGAATACTCCGGAAAGCATGGCCTAATACTCCTCCTATTTATTCAAAGTACTACATCATAACTCCTACTATTGAAAAGACTGACATTGATAATGAAGATAGAATGGCAAGAATATGGGCTATAGAATTTACATCTAATGAAGTTGATGGTGATTTTATATTAGGAAGAACTCAAGCAGTATTAGCTGCTGGAGATAAACGCCCTCAACCGACAGAGGTTACAGAATAAATATGCCGAAATTATTTTATATTCAGAATCCTACATTACCAACTTTTGAAAGTTGGGCTTCACAACTTCGTATAGATCTTCCTAATTATGATATTCCTAAAGTAAATGATAAAACTAACACTGTATATTATACAGTTGATAATTGGTGGGAATGGGCAAATCAATTTATTAAAAACAATAATTTAGATTTTGCTACTCCACTTCCTACTCGTCTTTCTTATCCGAATAAAGATGATTGGAAAAAATGGGTGTTATTTTTAGTAAGTTCAACTTCTTTTTTTGCAATAGCATAAATATGAAAAAAACAAACCTTACATTTATGGAAAAGCATTCCTTAATAGAGAGCAAAACTAATGAAGTTCTTTATCGCAATTCGGGAGTAAACAAAGCTTTTGTAAGAGTTATGTTTTCAAAAGATATTAACATAAAAAAAAGACACTTAATTGATTTAATTAAGAATATTGTATTGAAATTTCATTTATATTAATGAGTTTTGTAATGGCTAAATTAAAAATTATAACTATAGAAATTAACCTCGATAAAATAAAACACGATAAGATTATAGCTTATAGAGCTCAAAAAATCATAGAAGAAAATTGGGTGCAATTTTCTAAAGCATTATATGCCGATTTTGAGGATGTAGATAAGCATGTTTTTGCGTTGGTTAGAGATATCATACAGAAATTTCACTTATATCAATAAATAGATTAAAATTAAAAGAATAAGGGAATAAAAAGGAGAGAAAAGATGAGACAATCTATGAATTTAGATAATAATGATCATTTAAATATGATCAGACATTTTGGTCATCAAACCGGTTCTACTCCTGTGCATTTAGACAATGATTCTGTAAAAGGTCTTCGTAATTTACATCATTTAGTTCATAATGAAGATGTTGAGCATGATTTTTCAAAATTAAAAACATTATTTGCACAACCTAATATTGCTATTCATTTAAAAAGTCAATTAGAGAAAAAAAAAGCTAATGGCGGTGTCATTAATGATTATATTAATACATTAAAACATAATGGTTCAGGAGAAAATTCCGAATTATCTTTAGTGCCTGATGAATTAGTTAAATTTTTAGATGATAGTTATTCTTTAGGCACAACTAATGCTCATACAGGTCATAAAGAATATCATCTTGGTAATATGTTTGATGGTTTAAATAATGCATTTAGACCTATTAAAGATTCTATGAGAAAAGAATCACAAACATCAACTCCTCCTCAAATGTTAAATGAAATGTCTACGCCACCTAGAGAAGGTCATGCTTATGGTGATATAGTTGGAGATCCTAGTCAATCTTCTGCTTGGGGACTTCCATCACTTTCAGGAGTAAAAAACGCAGCATATAATGCAGCTTCCGGTCTTGGAAATGCAGCTTATGGGGCTGCACAAGGGCTTGGAAACGCAGCTTATAATGCAGCTTCATATGTAGCTCCAAAAGTTGGAAACGCAGCTTATAGTGTTGCAAATGATTTATATAAAGGCACAGGTAATGCATATGGTCTTGGAGATATATATAACGTTGGAAAAGCTGCTTATGGTGCTTTTAATAACGGAAATTCTTCTAGTATGCAAGGTAATGAAGCATCTAAACCAGGATTAATACAAAATGTAATGCGAGGAATTGCAGCACCAATAGGCGGCGCGATTGGAGGATTAGGAGGACAGTTTGTCGGTCAAAAAGTCGGTCAAAATTTAGCTGCTGGAATTCCTCTTATAGGGCATCTTGCAGCTCCTATTGCAGGAAATATTGCAGGTAATATGGCATATAATGCTGCTGCTTCTAAAGGTAGAAACAAAGGAATTGAATTAGCAGATAATTTTTATAATTATATAGGTGGTGGCGGTGGCAATGCACCTGGAATTAATTCTAATCCACAAAACCCTAATCAATCTTCTAATTCAAAATTCCCTTCATTTTCAGGAATAGGAAATAAAGCATATGATGCTGCATCTAACTTTGGAAATGCAGCATATAATGCAGCTTCCGGTCTTGGAAATGCAGCTTATGGGGCTGCACAAGGGCTTGGAAACGCAGCTTATGGCCTTGGAAAAAAAGTTTATGACACTACTTCAACTGCTGCATCTAATCTAGGAAATAATATTTATAGTGCTGGAAATGCAGCTTATAATAAACTTCCTACAATTCCTAGATTTAATAAAACACCGGATATGTCTTCTACTCCTCCCAATAATATTCAAGTAAATCCTCAAGAGTTTGCAGACATACCTTTTAGAAATATTAATTTACGAACTACTCCTACTCGTAATATCGGAAAAAATCCTTTTGACGATATATCTTCTAGTAATGTTGGACGTAATCCTTTTGCTAGTACTAATCCTTTTGATTAATATGAATTAGGAAAAATAATCATGATAAATTATAAATGCAATATAAAAGCTAAAACTAGTAATTATGCTCATGGCGGACATGTTCATAATTTAATTGAAAAAGCTTATCAAGAACATAGTTTCGGTGGAGATATTTATGATTCTTCTAGTGCAGTTCTTAAAAAAATAAAAAATCATTTACCTTCTGTATCCTCTGAAGTTATTGGTAATCAAATTAGAAAAATTCCCGAATATATTCATTCCGGTGCTCATCATATCGTAGAAGAAGCTCCTAAGTTAATTAATCATGGAACAAAACTTGCTCAAGAGTTAATAAAAAGACATTTGGGACACAATTAATAATAATTTAGAGGATAATAATGCAAGAAGAGCTTTTAAGAGAGATTTTAACAAAACATAAATATCCCCAAATGGCTAAATCAGGTGGAGTTGTGCCTGAAGAAGCTCATTTTAATTTAAAAGAAGTAGAATTACTTAATTCTCTTCAAGGTAATGAAGTCCGTTTGCCTGAACATGGTAATATCCGTTCATTCATGCCTTTAGCGGAATTATTTTCCGATCCTACTTATTTACGTTTAGTAAGACAGATTGTTGAGAATTTAAATGAACATCAAGTAGATGATAGTGAAGTAGAATACGCTTTAGATGAGTTTACAGAAGAAAACAAAGATAAAACAACTATCCAGCCAGAAAGTCCTCTAGCTACTGTAGAAGCGTCCCAGGGCGTTGGTGGTGATACTGAAATATGTTTATGTCCCTCTAACATGTTAGATTTTTTTGATGAAGTACGAGGATTCTCAAGTGTTAATCCTAAAGACGGAAAACGGCAATATTTCCTTCCTCTAATCGGCGCTCTTTTAGGAGGTTTAGCCGGGCCAGCTCTTGGAGGGGCTTTAACCGGGTCTGCCTTAGGTGTGCTTGGTAGTGGACTTGCAACAGCAGCAGGGGCAGGACTTGGACATATGGCTTTCGGAGGAAAACCAAAAGATGCATTAAAAGCTGCTGCATTTGGTGGACTTGGGTCATTAGCCGCTCCTGCGCTCGGTAGTTTATTTGGAGGTGCTGGAGGTGCTGCTGGTGCTACAACTGCAAATGCTAGTATTCAAGCACAAAATGCCGCTACAGCTGCTGCTCCTGCAGCTGCTTCAGGTTCATCAGGATTAATGGGTTCATTAGGATTAGGATCGATGCTTACACCGAAAGTAATGATTCCAACAGCTTTAATGGGAGGGATGTTATATAAAGCTAATCAAGATAATTTGAAATTGCAGAAACAATATACTCAACAGATGAATGATTATAATAAAAATGAACAAGAAAAGAAAAACCGAGTAAATGATTATTTTGCAAGTGCCAATAAGGTCGATGTAACTGCTCATAAAGAGCCGCAACGTGATTATCTTAATAGCCATCAAACCGAGATCGGTTCTTCTTATGGAATGAGTCCTATGTATGGATTTAAAACGGGACAATATTATGCTCAGGGCGGTAGAATTGAAGATAAAAGCGGTGGGATAATAGGAGATGGCAAAGGGCAACAAGATAATATACATGATGATTATGATGTTGGTGATTATATTATGCCTGCTGATGTTACTTCCGGTCTTGGAGATGGTCATACTGATGCCGGATATCAGGAATTAGATAATTTAAAAAACTATATTTATAAAAACAAAGATGTTCATGAAGCTTACGAGAAAGTTCCGGTACATATTAAAACCGAACTCACTAAAAAACAACCTGTAGCAGTAAGTCCAGGTGAATATAGATTTGATAAAAATATTACTGTTGCAATTGGTGACGGTAATTTAAAAAAAGCAGATAGGATATTTCAAGAATTTTATAAATTAGTTCGTAATGATAAAAGAACTAACGGCAATACTATCCCTAAAAAAGCAAAATCAGCTATTGAATATTTTAAAAATGCTCAAAGGAAAGTTGATAGGAAAATGGGAGAATAGTTATGGCTAATTATAAAAATAATAATGAAGTTCTTTTTAATAAAGAGATAGAGCTTAGAAAATTAAATGAGCAATTAGAAGCTGCTAAAGACAGATTAGGTGTGGTAAAAGATGTATTAAGAAACGAGCCATTGTTTAGTAGTTTCTTACAAGGAAAAAATACACATAAATATCAAACAAAATATGCAGGTCAAAAATTTATAGGGACTCAAGATCACGAAATAGATATTAATCCTGAAATTATAGATACTCTGACACAGACTCCTGGATCAACTGCTTTTTCATATAGAAATTCATACCAGGAATATAAAAATTTACAAAATCAAATTAATCAATTGTCAGGAACAATAAACGCTGAAAGAAAAAATTTAGAAAGTTTAAGACACGCTGAAACTGATCAGATGAAAGCTGAAACTATTAGATTAAAAGAGTTGAGCCGTATACAAGAAGAATTAATCACTGCAAAAGATGCGGCTAAAGAATTACAAGAAAAAAGTCAACAATATACTCAGACTTTAGATCCTAATTCGGAAGAATATCAAAATCTAGTAAGTACTCAAGAACAATTAGCGCAAAATATACAAACTCTTGTTGATGAACGTGAGCAAATAAAAGGCGCAGATCCTTTGCAAATATTAAATCAAAATAGTAAGCAAAATTCTAATACTCAAGTTCCTAATCAAGAAGGAAATGTTAATTTTGATGCTAATAGAAGTACTTTAGAATATTATAATGATTCTGCTTCTATATTAGCAAAGCATCCTGATCTTGCTGCCCAATATAATAAAAATAAAATTAATAATCCAAGAAAAGCATTAGAAACTCTTGTAGAAAATGCATATGAAAAAGATATAGCAAATGGCAATACTGATAATTTAATAGAATATCGAAATATTATAGATAAAATCGCTAAGGAAGATCTTGAACAAGATATAAAAGAAAGAAAAGCTAAGGCTAGAGAAGAAATAGAAAAAGCTAATACAAACCCCAACACCGGCAAACAATACACTGAGGAAGAAAGAAAAGCAGCTTTAGAAGCTATGTTGAACAGTAAAGAAGGATATCCTACCGCTGACATGGATCATCTTACATTTGCCGGTAAGCCAATTTGGCATACTAATATAGCTAAAAATATAGCTGCCCGTACTGCACAAGCTACTAGTCCTGACAAACCATATCCTTATTATACAAAGCCTAGAATTGCTCAACCTTCTAAAGAAGAGACTATTGCTTACGATTTATTAAGTAAGAATTTACTTAAACCTGAATATGAACAAACTGTAAAAGAAACTATTGATGACCTTAAAAAGCTTAAAGAAAAATCTCCTACTGAAAATTTAGGTGAAGCAGATGAAAGAGCTAAAGAAAAGACTACTAATGAAAATATAGAAGGTTATGTTAATCCCAAAACCAATAGTGTTTTAGATTTAATTCAAAAAAGGGCAATGCGTAATTTTAAAGAAAATATAATGCCTAAAGTATCTGCGCCATTTATAGCTAGAGGCTCTTTTAATACCGGAGCCAGAGCAGAGGCGCAAGATCGTGCTCGTCGTGATTTAATGGAAAGTTTAATGGACAACGAAACACAATTTTTAGCAAGTGCCTATGATAAAGCTCGTGCGACTGCTTCAGAAGATAAAAGAACTTATCTTAATTATCAATTGAATAAAGCTAATCTTCAAGGAGACGAAATTTTAAAGAAAGGTAAAATTGCTGAAGATATAAGTAAGTTAATGGATGTTAATCATAAGAATAAATTGCTTGATATGGAGGCTTTGCGCACTGTAGGACAATCTCAAAGAGACGTAGAACAACGCAAACTTGATCTAGAGCATCAAGAGTTTGAAAATGAAGTTAATTATCCTATTCGTCAGATTGATATTTTAAATAAAATGCTTCATCAATTACCTGTTGGAAGTATTCTCGGCGAAACTTCTAATAAAGCAAGTCCTCCGACTCGAAATGAACAAGTAAGTCCATGGGCACAAGGGGCAAATATGGCTGGCTCAATACTGGCTGCAAATATGATGAGTAAAGCAGAAGGTGGAATGATTCAAAGACATGCTGATGGCGGTATGATTGATAAAATGAAGGATCAATATTTACAAGATTTAATGACTCGTGCACAAAATACCGGAGGAAATACACAAGATCCTTGGGCACATTATTTAATGGGATTATCTAGTAAGCTTGGAACTTCATCAGATGTAATGCAAGATTTAGTAAAAGGTAATTCTCAAGGACTAAGTCAATTCATGCATGCAAAAGAATATAATAACGGACTGGAAGATCAAAATTTAGGATTTAAAAAATCTATTATCGATTATTTAGATCAAGCTGATGAGAGAAAAATGGTAAATAGGTTAAATGAAGCTAAAATAAATTATTATAATAATAAAGGTAATGGATCTATTAAATCTGCTATTCCTGCAACTGTTCAACGTATTACAGCTCAAACATTAAAACAATTAGATAATGAAGCTCAAATAGCTAAAGAAGAAAATAAATTATTGCCTAAAAGTGAAGAATCTTTAGAGCAAATGAAAGAAGCTACTAGTACATTTACCAAACCTGGAACTTTAGCATCAAAATTGGTTGATGAATATAAATTTTTAGAGAATATAATATATAATGAAGAAGCGCAAAAAGCTCGTCAAGAAATAGAAAAAAATAACTCATTACTTATCCAAAATAGAGCTGCTCCCGGAACTAATCCTACTGATGCATCAAGACAAATTATTGCTAGCGGCATGCCTAGAACTACTATTCAACCTGAAGCATCAGCTGAAATATTTAGGTCTAAACGTGAACAAAATACTGATAAAGAATTACGTAGCAAATTTATTCATGAATGGGTTAAACAGGCTGGTGGAGATATAAATGGTGCACAAGATGCATATAACGAATTTATTAGAGATAAAGAATTATTGAAAAATGGCAAACCTAATTATGAAATAATGAAAAAAATTCCATCAGCAGTATATCATTATATTACTGAAACACCATTTAGTATAGAACAAGAAAGTAACATTACTTCTCATAATAATGAAGAGTATGGATTTGATCCTTCTGATTATGATGATATACCTGATGAAGTAATTTTACATCGATTAGAGTCTGGACAATGAAAAATAAACCATTAAATCAATTAAATTCGAATGAATTAAGAGAGATTTTGGCTTATAGAAATAGTAAGCAAACACCTATTCCTCAAGGGGCTTTAGAAACTCCTGAAGTAACAACTCCTTTAAATCCTGATAAGACATTTAATCCTTTAGAATCTTTTTATCGAGGAGCAAGTAATGCTTTGACATTTGGTTTTATGCCTAAAGTAGTTGGAGCAGTAGGATCTCCTATAGCAAAATTATTAAATCCGGAGATGTCATGGAGTGAAGCTTATGCCCATGGAAGAGATAAAAGCAGAATGCATGATATAGAAAGTTCTAAGCAAAATCCTAAAAGTTATTTAGGGGGAGAGATCGCCGGTTCTTTAGCATTACCGTTTCCTGTAAAAACATTAAAAGGAGTTGCAGGTCTTAGTGGTGCATATGGTGCTGCTCATGGTCTTGGAAGTAATGATGAAGGACAACCATTGTCTTTTAATAGTAATGATGTATTATCTGCTTTATATGGTGGAACAACAGGTGCTGCATTAGGTTCAAGTGCTCATTTAGCTACTAAACTTGCAAGTCCAATTATAGCTCCATTATTTCAAAAAGTTCCTGAAAAATACAAAGAATTAGTTATGCATTATAAAAAACCAGCTTCAAAAGAGATTCAGGAAGCTATAGAGATAGCTAAACAAAATAAAACTCCATTTACTGAAGGGCAATTAACTAGAAATAGAAATCAATTACTTGTAGAAGAAAATGCAGCTCAAGGATATTATGGAGATAATGATCAAAGGCGGATGTTAGATTTTTATAAAAGGCAAAAAGAAAGATTTCCTGAAAGAATAGAGGAAATCAAATCAGAACTCGGAGGTTCTTTGCCTAATAAAGGAGTTGCTGCCAGAGAATTAGTTGATGATATTACAACAACAGCCCTTAATGAAAGAAAAGTTATAAATCAAGCATATGATGAAGCAGCAAATCAGGTGGGTGCAATAAAAACTAATAAAGTAAAAGATATTCCAAACTTAATACGTAAAGATCTGGAATCCAATGTAATATATGAAGATGATATTCCAAAAGTAAAAACTATTTTAGGATCACTTGATAAAATGATTAATAAGAGTGATGAATTACCATTTCAACAAATTGAATCATGGAGACAAGGTCTTAATAGAACTATTTATGAAAGTGAACAAGGTGGACAAACCAGATATGCGTTAAATGATATTAAAAACAGGTTTGATAATTATCTTGATGATGTTGTTGAAGAAGCTCTTAAAACTGGTGATGAACTAGTATTAAATAAATTTAAAACTGCAAGAAGTCTAAATGCCCAGTGGGCTAAAAAATATAATCCTCAGCATCCAAGTGAGTTCGGGAAAACTTTCTTGAAAAAAACCATTGATAATGCTCGTTATTCAGAAACGCCTTATACTGATGAAATGCTTGTAAATGAGATATTAGGTGTAAGTAAGCTTGGATTCTCACAACAATCAGCTGCTATAGTAAAAGAAGTTAAGTCCTTATTTCCTAAAGCTGATCAATTAATCAAAGCTGAAGTAACTCATAAGTTATTTGGTAACAATCCTGCTTCATTTAGTACAAATTTAGATAAATTCAAAAAAGATAATCCAACTTTAGCAAAAACAGTATATACGAAAGAAGATATGCAAGCATTAGAAGACGCTGCAAAATATACTCATATGATGTTTTCAAAACCTATTTCAGGAACGAATCCTTCTGGTACAGCTGATCGTTGGTGGAGTATATTAAAATCTAAAATACCTTATTTAAAAGACACATCTTTCCTTTCTCCTATCAAAACTAATGAAGTTAAAATTCATAAAAGCTTAATGAAAGGAACGGCTGCTGATCAATATGCACCTAAAATTCCGCAAGCTCTTTCGAATGTATATTCAAATAATATTATGGATAATATAATTAATAATGAAGATAGATTAGCAAATTTATCTAAAGAACAGTTAGAATCTATATTAAATAAAAGAAACTCTTGATAAAGTGATGTAAAAGTGTTACTTATATCTTATATTAAATAAAGAGTAAGAACATGGTAATTAAAAATCCAAGAATCAATATTACATTTGCAGAATCTATAGCAAGCTTACTTGTGGATCTAGCACATCAGGAAAAAAAATCAGTAGCAAGTTTTGTTAGAGATTTAACTATTGAAGGCCTAGAAATGCGTGAAGACTTTTATTTATCTAAAATAGCTGAAAAGTTGGATAAAAAAGGTGTTAAAAGATATACTCATGATGAAGCATGGAAGTAAAATACCAAATCATTTATTTAAAAGAAGTAATACGCAAGCATATTCCAAATCTTTCATCAAATAATAAAATATTAATTAAACGTATTATTGAAGAACGTTTAATAGTAGATCCTATTATGTTTGGTAAGCCTTTACGTTATAGCTTAAAAGGTCATAGAAGATTACGTGTTAATGATTATCGAGTTATTTATCGCATCGAAAATGAAACAAATATTGTTATTATTATTGCTATCAAGCATCGAAAAGATATTTACGAAAATTCTTGACACAAAATACATTTGACCTATTCTAGACCTATAATGGACGTGTTAAGTAGGTCATATATGATAATAGTAGTCGGTGGAATAAAAGGCGGTTCGGGCAAAACTACAATTGCAACAAACATTGCTATTATGAGAAGTTATGAAAAGCCTAATATTCTATTAGTTGATGCAGACGATCAAGAAACATCATATGATTTTTCCATATTAAGAAATAGCAAAGAAGAAGAAAAACTTCCTCAATATACATGTATAAAGTTAACTGGAAAAGCTGTAAGGACTGAAATCTTAAAATTAAAAGCCAATTATAGCGACATCATCATTGATACTGGTGGTAGAGATACGGTAAGTCAACGTGCTGCTCTTTCAATAGCAGATATTTTATTAATTCCTTTTGTTCCAAGGAGTTTTGATTTATGGACTTTGGAAGCAGTATCTAATGTTATTGAAGAGATCAGACAAATTAATCCTAATATTCAACCATATGCTTTTTTAAATAGAGCAGATTCCAGAGGATTAGATAATAGTGAAGCACAAGAGTATATTAAAAATACAAAAAACATTATGATGTTAACAGAGTCAATTATATGTAACAGAAAAGTTTTTGGTAATGCTGCAGCAGAAGGAAAAGCAATAACCGAACTCAAACTTAAAGATCAAAAAGCAATTCTTGAGATAAAAACATTATATAATTATGTTTTTAATGAACAATTTGACATATAAATGACCTATAACAGACCTATTAGAAAGGCCAATTATGACAATAACAAAGAAACCAACTATAAGAAACAACCAAACCCTAACAGGTCTAATAGATAATGTTATTAATAAGGGGTTGGTAAAAACAGAACAAAACCTTGATAGTAAAAACGACAACATTAAAATTACGATTCGTATACCTGCCAAAATGTTAAATGCCATTGATAGTTATTTAGAAAACAGTATCTATACAAAAGCACGAAACATATGGATAAAAGAAGCCATAGAGAAAAAAATTAAGGAAGAAATAGAAATTTCTTAGTTGACATCTGTACCTAATGCTGTACTGTAAATGGTACATTAATAAATGTTGAGGTAATTTAGATGGAAATATATAATACAACCCAGGCAAGAGCAAATTTATTTAAGCTAATTGATTATACTGTAGACTCTCATGAACCGGTATATATTGTTGGAAAAAAGAATAAAGCAGTACTGATCTCAGAGGAAGACTATAACTCAATTCAAGAAACACTTTATCTTTTAAAAAGCCCTAAAAATGCAATTCTTTTATATAAAGCTATGGAAGAAGTAAAACAGAAAAAATTTATAAAAAAAGATTTAAAAGATTTAATGAATGAGTGAAAAATGAATCTTTTGTTTTCTAAAGAGGGATGGGAGCATCATTTATATTGGCAAGAAACTGATAAAAAAACATTAAAACGCATAAACGAGCTTATAAAAGATTGTTTAAGAGATCCATTTGTTGGTATAGGAAAACCTGAACCATTAAGATTTGACATGGTAGGATATTGGTCGCGAAGGATAGATGCAGAACATAGATTAGTTTATAAAATAGAAAACAATAACTTAATAATAATTCAATGTAGATATCATTATTAAGGTTTAATTATTTAAGACTAATAGAAACATCTTACCTACCTTGAGTTATCACAAGATTATTATAAAGAAGGATCTTCTTGAATCTCGCCTATTAAAGATGGATTTATAATATTATCATTAACCCATGTTACTCCTTCATTATAACTACTAAAGCCAATTTGTACTATTTTTTGATTATCAAATGAAAATACAAAAGTACTACCACTTGTAGGTATTATCAAATTTATTTTTTCTGGATTAAAAAAATAAATACTATCCCTATAAGAATATTGACGTAAAGACATATTAACCTCTTAAATTAAAGAAATGAGCAAAAAACCCGTCACTCACAATAGGAGTTTTACTCTCTTTAAATTATGACATATAATTGCTTTATTATCAAGTTTTAATGTTTGATATTTTATGCAAAGCAGCTTCTAAAGCTTTTCCTAAAGCAGTTTTATTTTCTTCTTTAGTTTCGCATTCTTTGTTTGCAATAGAATCAAATAAAACTTTAGCTATTTCTTTTTGTTTAATTTCTTCTTCTTCCATTTTTCTTTCCTTAAACTACATTTCCAAGTAATAAATCACGCAAATTATCAGTTGCATCTTTACGAACATTAATTACGGCAGTATCTGTAGTCAGCCATATTCCTACAACAGCAGCCGCATCTAATACTGAATATTTTACTACTTCATATGGATCGATAATATTTGTATCTAACATATCGACTATACTAGAAGTATTAGCGTCAAAGCCAAATATTGACATATTCTTATTATTTGATTGATTAATTTTATCTAAATATTCTGTAACATCTTCTAAACCTGTAGCATTGCTAATAATTTTAGATATAGGGGCTCTTAAAGCGTTAATAAACACTAATATTCCGGCATTAAATCCATATGTATTGTCATCAAGTATTAATCTTTGCATAAAATTAGCAATTTTAAATAATATTGACCCTCCTCCAGCTACATAACCATAAGTAATAGCAGATTTAGTAGCATGCACAGCATCATCAACACGGTCTAACTTTTCAGATAAATCGGTATCGGTCTGACCACATACTTTAATCATAGCTACTTGACCTAATAATTGGGCTTTACGTGCTAGATAATAAGTTCTTTGATACGCGGTTAATGTCCCTGAATCGATGTCAGTAGTAATGCTATCTACACGGTTTTGAATCATTATAGGGTCACCTTTCCCGCTTAAAATAGTAGTATGAGTACGTTCTACTATTACTTTTTCAGCAGTTCCTAAAAATTCACGAACAATATCATCTCTAAATCTACCATCGGAAGTTTTATGATATTTAGCACCTGTATAAATACATATATCTTCTAATATTTGTGCTTTTTCTTCTCCTATAGAAGGGCTTTTAATACCGCATATTTTAACTGAGCCACGAGCATTATTTTCTACCATAGTTCTAACAGAATCGCCGGTAAAATCATTAGCAATTATAAGTATAGGCTCTCCTTTGCTTGCACATTGCTCTACAATAGAATGAATCGGAGCAAAATTAGTGATGTCCATAGGTAATACTAAAATTTTACAGTCATTAGCCTCCCATCTATTATTACTATTTCCTAAAATAAATTGATTATGAATATAACCGCTTTCCACTCTAAATCCTTCAATAAGATCTAAATGCATAGTTTTAGTTTTTTCTGAAGTTTGAATTTCTTTATCTACTACTATAACGCCGTTTTTACCTACCTTTTTAAAGGTATCACGTAAAGTAGAGGCTATATCTTCATCATAATTAGAAGAAATAGTAGCGATTTTATAAGCCATTTTTCCATCATTATTATCAGGTATAATATTTACATAACTTTCAAGGAGTGTAATAAAATTAGTCTTTGCATAATCTAATCCTTTTTTAAGTTCAACGGTATTTATACCTTGTTGAATATAATCATAACCTTCATTACACATAGCAGCAGCTAAAATAGTGCTAGAAGTAGTACCGTCTCCAATAAAATTAGCAGTTTTTTCAGTAACGGTTTTTACTAATTGTGCGCCTAAATTTTCTAATTCATCTTTAAAATAAATGCTTTTAGCAACGGTAACGCCATCTTTGGTTATTTGATGAAGTCCTTCTGTTCCTTTTTCAATGATTACATTTTTACCTTGTGAGCCGAGTGTTGAGCCCACAGCTTTTGCAAATTTATTAATACCTGCAAGCATTGGTTTTCGTGCTTCATCTCCGTGATAAATATTTACTGTTTTAATACTCATTTTGTCTCCTTTGTTGTTAATAATTTATTTCAAAAAGTTTTAATATTTTATTAACTATTTCAATAGTTAATTGTGGATTTTTCCTTTGAAATTTTCTAAATGAACTAAAGTTAATGTCTGCGCGTTCTGCAACTTCATGTGAACTCCATCCTTTTTCTTCCATTTTTTTCTTTACTTCATCTATATAGTTAATCCATTTTGGAAGTTTATTATTGGGAGGTTCATTATCACTTTTTTTGTCGCTCTTTTCTTCAATCTTGCTCTTTTTATCGCCTTTTTTATTGCCTTTTTTTTGCCTTTTTTCCAGTTCATCTATTGCATTTGCAACAGCCTGTTGCAGTGAAGATATAACAGCCTCTTGCCTCGATTCTATCTTGTCTTTAAATTTATTCATTTCATCAAAAAGCTCACTTTTAAGAGTTTGCGTAAGATAATTATACAGAGCTTTTTCAAAGCTCTGTACTTTTGCAATACACTCCTTAGTACTGTCTTCCGTTATTTTTGAATTTTGTAGTAATTGGTATTCAAGATTAACTAAATCAGTATCAATTGCATTTATTTTAAAACTCAGTTGATCTAAACGATTAATAATAGCTATGTCTTTTGTACTCTCACAATTATTAATTTTATCTATAGAATTAATTTGAATTTTAGCATCAACGTCAGTATCTAACTCTTTTAAAGCTTTTTGTAGTACTAGGTTGAATTTCTCTCTTTTATTGATAAATTGATTTTGAAATATAGTTAAAACTTCTTCTAAATTTAAGCATTTAGAGAGCCATGCTGCCTGATATATATATTCTGTTGGTGTTTCCTCTAATAAATTATCAATTGTATCTGATAGATATTTTAAATAAGTATATATATTTAGTAATTCGTTACGCATTGCACTATTATTCATTCAAGCCTCATACTTAAAGGGTTAAATAATTTTTCTAATTGTTGACATAAATTATCATAATCCGTCTCATTAAAGCCTTCTATATCATATATATTTAATTTAGGAGCTAAGTCATAACGTGTTAGTCTTTCTATAACTTCAATGTTTTTATTTTTAACTAAATTAATAAATATAGGACGATATATTATTACTTCAGTAACTCCTTCTTTTTGAATAAAATTTCCTCTAAATTTACTAGTTTTAGTGCTATAGGCAACTTTTACAGTTCCTGACAGAAAGGCAAAGACTACATTGATTAAATTATCCTTATTTATATAGTCAAAACCAAAACTATTGGTTATAGCTTTTAAATTACCGTCATAGTCTTCTTTGGATTGTAACATTATAAAAGCATCATAATCGGTTTTTAAATGTTTAACTAAAGCGTCTATAAGATCAATTGACATATTATAATATAGTTATATTGTTATCTTCTTAGTTATTATAATACAATAGTTAATTTGTAAAGCTATATAAATATGATATTAAGCTCGAGCGATATTAAAATATTAAGATGGTATAAGGCAATGGGTGTAGATGAGATCCATTCCAATAATACTCGTACTTATATTAAAAAAAATCCCACGGAAAATCCCACGGAAAATCCCACGGAAAATCCCTCTCCCGTAAAACCGTCTCTAAGACTTAGTTTCAGACAAAATAAAAAAAATTATGTAGAAAACAGAGAAACCTTAAGTCGGTTGGCTGTTCCATTGTTTTCCAAACCCCTTCCATGGCTCTCCAAGATGCAAAACGAAGTAGCAGAAGTAGCAGTTAAAAATAGTCAAATACCTAATAATCTTTTAGATGCAAATATTTTATTAGATATGACAGCTTCAGAAATATATTCATATGCTTACAAAATTAAAGATAGTTCAGGTTGATTTTATATATAAAATATTATAATCTAATCCTAGATCGAGTTTTTTCATTATTTACTCGATCTAACAACAACAAGTTCTCCAATATTTGTTTACGTAATAAAAAAGACTGATGTAAAAATCAGTCTTTTTTATTATGAATCTCCCAAAATCCTCCTATTTGAAAATAATCAAAAAATAGTTTTCAGTATTATCCTTGGTTTTGAGCTAATGTGTTATGGGATTGCATATCCCATGTTGACATTATATTAGATTTATTATAAAATAACTTTGTTAATAGATTGAACTATTAATATTAATAAAAGAGAAAGATATGAAAACATTATATCAAAAATTATCTGTATTATTAAATGAGATTAAATCTATTGAAGGTTTAGATCTAAAACAAGAAAAGACTGTTTATAATGAAGAAGAAATAAATGCTATGTTTAAAGGTAAAATAGATAATGAAACTAATGTAGAAGTTTTTATTAAGTTAAATCCTATTCCTAAATATTAAATGGCAAGTATTGAAAAACGTCTTAAAAAAGACAAATCATTTTCTTATCGAGTTAGAATTGATATAAAAGGAGCTCCTTCTGTCAGTTGTACATTTGATAAATTAGCAGATGGCAAAAAATGGGCTTCCATTACCGAAGCTGCTATTAGAGAAAAAAGATATTTAAAAGTAATAAAAGAAAAACATAGTTTTGGGGATTTAATAAAACGTTATATAGATAATATTTTAATTAGAAAACCTAAATCTATTGATAAACAAAAATCTCAATTACTTTGGTGGAAGAAACAATTAGGTAATTATAATTTAAATGAAATTACTGCTGCTATGATTGTAGAAGCCAGAGATAAATTAGCTCAATTAGAATTAGATATAAAAGAACAAAGATCTGCAAGCACTATTAACAGATATATGGCAGTACTTAATCATGCATTTAATATAGCTATTAAAGAATGGTGTTGGCTTGAAGTATCTCCAACAAGAAATATTACTAAATTAAAAGAACCAAGAGGAAGAGTCAGGTATTTAACTGATACAGAACGTCAGCATTTACTTAATACTATACTTGATGTATGCAAAGAAGAAAAATATCCTGATTTATATATTTTAGTAATACTTGCTCTTAGCACGGGAGCAAGAAAAATGGAGTTACTTACTTTAAAATGGAAAGATGTATATTTAGATAAAAATGCAATTATTTTACATGAGACTAAAAATAATGAGATTAGAAGATTGCCTTTAGTAGGGAAAGCTTTTGAATTATTACAATGGTTAGATGATTGTAAAAAAAGTAATGATAGTTATGTATTTGTAAGTAAAATTTCTACTAAACATATAACCATAGAATATAAATGGAGACAAGTTCTCAAAAAAGCTAATATAAAAGATTTTCGTTTTCATGATTTAAGACATTGTGCTGCTAGTTACCTGGCTATGAATGGCGCTACCGCTACAGAAATAGCTGAAATATTAGGTCATAAATCTTTGCAAATGGTAAGTCGTTATAGTCATCTTTCCCAATCACATATAACTGATGTAGTAAGCAGTATGAATAAGAAAATATTCGGAGATAAATAATGAATAACATAAAAATCCTTTTAAGAATTCTTCAAATAATAGCAATACCTTATTTAATGTTTCTGATATTCAATAGTAATATTTTAATAATATTAGCTATAGCAATAACAGCTTGCTTTATAGATTTAATTATAGATAAAATATTTGTAGATAAATAATATGAATTTTATTTATTATCCTAGTAATAATTTTCTTAAGAATCAAGAAAAAGGGGAAATAACTACTCAACAAGAAATTAGAGATTATGATAGATTACGGCGCTCTATTTGTAATGAGCCTTATGTTATAAAAAACGAAGATGTCGTTGGATTTGAAAGTTATACTAAAAAATTACATACTGGTAGATCTGAATATATTATTAAAGTTAAGTTAAATAAAGTTAACCTCTCTACTGGTGATGACTATATTGAAGTATTTTATTCGAATGAAGAACAACGCGATAACTGTCTTAAAGAAGTACAGAATAATATAAAAAATGGAGATAAACAGTTTTATGGATAATAAAGTAGCACCTATACTCAAGAAACTTTGTAAAGCAGTTGATACTGCTCTAGATATTAATGGATTAGTCTTTTTAAATTTACAAGAAATGGGCACAATAAAATCCTCTGAACATAAAGCTGAAATGAAATTTGTAGGTAGTTTAGATAGAGAAACAAACGTGAATGTTACTATTATAGTTGCAGTAGATGATTCTCCATTTATAGATAAACTTAAATATAGTTATAAAGAAAAAAATGATAGAAAACAGCTTTATGGATAACAGAGTTGTTATAACTCCTGAGCAATTTGATGACATGATTAATATGTTAACCGATCTCAAAGAAAAATACTTTAAAAGACTGGTATTTTATGCTACTAAATATGATGAGTTACAAAATAAAAAAGATAAAAGATTAGATAGCTATGAAAAAATGGCAATTGGTAAAAGAATCTTCTATCAAGAAGATATGCTAAAAAAAGCTGTATGGCAGGTAAATAATGCTATATGGGAAGTAGATAAACGTATTAAAGGGGATATTGCAAAGGAGTAGAATATGACTAATAAAAGTAAACTTAAGTTAGAAGGTAATATAATTGGTTATATGTGTGAATCATCATTAGATGGATGGAATTATTGTATATATAATAAAAATATAAATACTATATTTATTGATACATATGAAGCACCCGGAGATTTTGTATTAAAATTAAATTCAGATGATAGTATGACGTATGCAGCTTTAACTTATGACACAAAAGAAGAATGTCTAGCCGATAGAGATAAATTGTTGGATTGGTTAAGAGGTGATAATAATGAAACTAATAACCTTAACAAGCCTGTATTAGAAGCAGAAGAAAAACTTAAAAAATTATTAGAAGAACCATTAAGTGAAGACGCTTTATATAATGTAGCAGATTATTTACTGGGATGGAAAAAGAATTCTGAGTTGTCAGTAAGAATTTTAAATTGTTTTTTAAATAAAGATGGAGACTATCCTCAGCCTAATAACTTCCGTGAGGTACTTATGATGACAGACGCTGAATTATTAAGATGGCCTAATTTTGGTAGAAAATCTTTAAATGAGTTTAAACAATGGTTAGATGATATAAATTTAAAAACAGGAATGACACAAGAACAAATAGAAAAATTCTTAATTAAGAGAAGCTAATACACAAATGTCGCTTTAAAGATCTTCATTAACTGTTTCTTTTAATAATCTTATAGTTGTTTCATATCCTTTTCTTTGTTCATCAGTTATATGATTGTTTTGAAGGATTCTTTCAATTACTTTTATAGATGCATGAGTATGATTTTTTTCATATTCAGAACGAGACTCATATTTTTTATCATGTGCTAGAGCAGTTAATATTCCTATATAATCTTGAAGATCAGGGTATGTTAAATGTCGATTGTAATAGTTTTGCATTTTAGATTTGTTCCTTTATTGATTTGTTTATATTGCAGATTATTACACTCATTATTAAAATCTTTCAAAAGACATCTTCATAATAGCATCGCATAAAAACTGTTGAGTATCTAATCCTAATCTATCTCTAAAAGAGGAGGCTATTGATACACCGTCATTGTCATCAAAAATAACTATAACATTATTTGATTTATGTTCTTTTTTAATCAATTGCACTAATTCTATTTTATCTTTAGGTAATGATGCAGTTAAAACGTTACTTTTATTATTATTAGGGAAAATTAATACTTTTAGATCAGGGGTTGTCATTAAGTCACTCCTAATATTTTTTTAAGTCTTGGATTCTTATGCAATGCTTTTATTCCAACTTTCCTTGCTGTTGCGGCCAAGATTGATCCTGCTTGTTCTCGTGACATTCCTTGTTTTTTAGCTATTTTTTCTTGAACTGTTTTAAATCCAGGATTGTTTTTTGTAACCATTGACTAACTTCTTTTTTTATATATATATTATATAGTAATGTAACATAATAGTAAACAGGGACTTTATTAAAAAAAGAACAAATTAGAAGAGAAAAAGTAGATATGCTTAAAAATATAAATAAATTTTTGAATGAAAAAAAATATGTACGATATTCTGAGTATGCACTTTTGCCCGCAATAGAATATAGTGAAAAATTATTTCCTAGAGATCATCTTAAAAACGCCTATTTAATAGCATGCCACCATATCTTGCCTTCAGCACATATGATGATTCGTTCAATGATAAATCTTGGTTTAGATGAGAATAATATTGCGTTGATAGGTAAATGTTATTCTAGCGATGAAAAGACTATGGAGAACATGATTAAAGAGGGGATATTTGTTTGTAAATCAAGTATAGAATTTGATTCTGATAAGTCATTTGATCAACAATTCAAAGAATCGGTTACCAGCCTCTTAAAAAATCAAATTCAAAGAATGCAACCCCCTAAGGATGCAAAAATTATCATATTAGATGATGGTGGGGCATTAATTACTGCGGCTCAGTATTTAGCTGAGGATTATATTAATATTTGTGGGGTTGAATTTACATCTTCAGGATATCGCAGATTGGCTGCTATGTCATTAAAATTTCCAGTTATTGATGTGGCTCAGTCTAGGTCAAAATTACAATTTGAATCTCCTTTAATTGCAAAAGCTATAGCGGATAATCTTAAAGCAAAGCTTAACATTTCATCTATACCTCCTAAAGATATTTTAGTAGTTGGTTCAGGTGCAATCGGAAAGGCTGTTCAACTAATGCTAAAAAATGATTGTTCTCAGCATAAAATAAAAGGTTATGATTCTATTAAAGAGCTTAGTGAACTTGATCATTCTAATTTTAGTGAATTTGATATAATTATTGGTGCGACCGGTAATCAAGCAATGAATCATAATTACTATGACTCTTTAAGGGAAGAAGCTATTTTGGTAAGTGTGTCATCGTCTGATCGAGAATTTGATGGAGTGAAATTTAGACAATTATCAGGTAAAAAATGGAATACGCACGATGATGTTTATTATAATGGTTTATGCCTATTAAATTGTGGCTTTCCAGTTAATTTTAGTGGTGGTAGCAGAGTTAGCGTGCCATTAAAGCAGTACCAATATTTTATGGCAATGTTGTTCGTTGGTGTTTGTGAGGCGGTGTTTTACAATAAAGATGATGGTCAAATAATTAAACTTAACAATAATTTTATGAGCGGAAATTTAAATAAAGTTAAAATGGTTGGATAAAGTATGTTTAACAAAAAAATTACTCATTTCTTTGGCGAGATGTATAGGGGTATGTTAAAAGATACTAAAGATTTTGAGTCTTTATTTATTAAATTTGGTTATTCAATAATTTTCTTTTATTTGTTCTTTTATATTTTTAATGTAAATATAAATCATATCAATAATGAAAATTTAATTTTAAGAGGTGTAGCTGTTACAGTTGGTTTGGGATTGGTACTCAAGAATTTCTGGCCAGAATCAGCAAAACGATTTTTACCGATATATTGGTATTTTACTCTGACTTATTGTTTTCCATTTTTCTTTTCTTTCATGCTTTTTCAAAACCCAGAGTCAAATATATGGCAAATAAATGGATTGGTTGGAATAGTATCGTTAACGTTTTTTGTGGAGTGGTTTACTTATATTATTCTTTTGGTTATTGGAGTATCGCTAGCTTACTCAGCTTTCTACTTTACTAACGCCAACATAATTTTATCAAGTGATTTAATAGTTGTGTTTGGTAGTTATACTGCTCCGCTATATTATTTACTAATAAGCTCTCACAAAAAAAAGAAAATATATGATAATGATCTCTTTCTAGAACAACAATTAATTAACATTGCTTTAACAAAAAAGTCAGAAGATTTAGAAAAAGCTTTAAGTATAAAAACAGACTTTCTAAATAATATAAGTCATGAAATACGTACACCAATTAATGGGTTAGTAAATTTATCAAGCTTATTGGCTGAGAATTGGAAAAAGTATTCTGACTCTGAGCATTATAAAATTATAAAAACCATTGCTGAATCAAGTAATCGTTTAATAAAAATAATAAACAATGTTTTGGATATTTCAAAATTTACATCGGGGAAAATGAGTATGACAATGATAGAAGGTAATTTAGAACAGTTATTAAGAGCAATGATTATAGAGCTTGAATCTATTTATCTCATTCAATATAAAGACATTGTTATTGAGACCAATATACAGATTGGAATAGACAGTGCTGTAAAGATGGATCCAGATAGGATTAATCAAGTTTTACATAATTTAATTGATAATGCTTTTAAATTTACTAAAGCAGGAAAAATTAAAATCTCTTTGAGAACTCAAAGTAAGAATCTAGAAGTTGTTATAGAGGATGAAGGGATTGGAATAGCAGAAGAAGAGTTGGAAGAAATATTTAATCCTTTTGTACAAAGTAATAAAACCAAAGATTGTGCAACTGGTACAGGGTTGGGCTTATCTATTTGCAAGGAGATTGTTGCTGCTCATAATGGAAAAATATGGGCAGAAAATAAAATTATAGGGTCATCTTTTCATTTTATTTTGCCTAGATTAGAGCTTCTAAAACTTGATCAAGAAGTAGGCTCTGATTCAATAAAGGGCACTGCTTTAATGATTGATGACGATGAACTTTCTCATACTGTAATGAGAATGATTTTAAACAATGATGGATATGAAATGATTAGTTTTTATAATGGAGTAGACGGATTAGAATATCTTAGCCAAAATGTAAATAAAATTGATTTTATATTTTTAGATTTAATGATGCCTGGTATGCATGGTTTAGATGTCTTAAGAAAAATAAAATCGGATGAGTCTCTTGTTGCTATTCCGGTAATTATTCAAAGTGGTAGTAATCCTTTTGATGAAACTAATTATTCTCAAGCTATGAAACTTGGAGCTACAGGGTTTTTTAGAAAACCCTATAGTCATAAAGAGATAAGTGAATTTGTAAATAAAATCCTTCTATAAAAAGGAAATCATTAGAATGGTATTACGTCTTCTAAATCAAGATTATTGATATCTAATAATGGTTTTTTTTCAATTGACTCATTATAATTTAGTTTAGATTGAGGAATACTATTGCTTACATCATTAGGACTTAATGTCCTTGTAATAATATTTTTCTGCATAGCTTTTCCTTCAGAATCAAATTTAACCATACCATTATTATCTTTATCATCAATTGTTTTAATAGAAAGTTTAGCTTTTTTACCGATTAAATCACCTGGATAATCTGCTAATTTTCCCATAACTGCCATACACACTTGACGGAGCTTATATTTAGCACGATCAACCACTTCAACATTATCATGAGTTTGCATATAAATGTCATAGATAATACGGTTTTTATAAGCATCTGGGCTTAAGATAGTAAAAGCTATACTAAGATAACTATCACCTTTTTTTGATTGTTTAAGCTCAGAACCTGAAATTATAGCATCATAAATATTATTAGGTAATAAAGCTTGTGATAACTGAGTTTTTTTAGCTTCTTCACTTCTCATAATATCTTCAATGTTAGTCCAGTCTAGTTTTTCATTTGTATTCATAATTTATTTTCCTTTTAAGTTATTAATTAACCAGCTCCTAAATACGCTGTTACATCTCTTTCTTTAGATTCATTAGATTTTTTAAAATCAACAATATTAGAATTGCTTGTATCGATATAATCTACAATCATCTCATGTAATAAATCATATGCTTTATCTATATGATTTACA
>Ga0315294_10000354_pt1 | contig 50035 bp, 46 predicted proteins | sample YL17G13_40_MG_FD_203626 | JGI IMG/M metagenome (GOLD analysis project Ga0315294, IMG submission 203626) | Sediment microbial communities from Yellowstone Lake, YNP, Wyoming, USA - YL17G13_40 | ecosystem: Environmental > Aquatic > Freshwater > Lake > Sediment | place: USA: Wyoming | collected... | reverse complement strand
GGAGGCTGAACAAGAACCATGTCTATGACATCGTGACGATGCACGCGGAGCGCATCGGCCTGCACAATTCAAAATCCGATAAGCTTGAAGATCACTTCACGCCGCATTGCTTCAGACACTGGTTCACTTCGCAACTGAGAAGAAATGAGATGCCACGCGAACACATCCAGGAGCTTCGAGGGGATACGAGGTCAGACGCGATCGACATATACACTCATATCGATCCGGAAGATCTGCGCAAGTCTTATCTGGCTCACATGCCGAAACTCGGAATAATCTGATTGCGGAAGTGAAGTGAAAATGCCAAAAAAGGTCATTACCGGACGAAATGTAAACCCGAGGCGACTGAAGGTCGGGGATGTCGTTGCCGTCAAGTGGCGTGATGCCGTCTCGATGGAGAGGGTGGAATGGGATGAGCTCAATGACATTGAAGATCCGGAACCAACTTCGTGCTGGGGCGCAGTCGTTCGGAAGTCTCGAAAATATGTCTACTTAGCTTCGGAGATCGGTGATCGCACATCAGATAGCCTCTGGATTGAAGCTTTGCCCTACAGGCTAATCGAGGAATGCAGGATCATCGATAGAGCGGAAATCTGAGACGGGACCCATAAAAATGGGATGTTAGTCGGGTGTTTACCCGTAAATTTCAAGTTAAAAGGGGTAAACCGGCAATCTTTTGAATACCTGCACAGCTATTCCACCGAGAGATAAGTAGAAGGTATCGTAAGTTAGCTGATATTTGCAGATTGTGGAAAACCAAATAGCAATACAGGAAACCGAGGAGGTAAGTCTATGAAAAATACAATAAAGGGCGGGTGCAAACCAACAATAAAGATAGTTAAGAATGTCCATCAGATTGAGAATGTTAATCATAAAGAAAAAGCCGACTGTGGACATGGGTATGTATATAGCTAATGCGGAGTCATTAGTTATATAACCCAGTGATTCGTGAATCTCTCATAATATTGAATCGAATGGGAGAGGAGTGGATATTGAATCATAGCGTTAAGATTAGACTCGCTGAGACTGTTCTTTCAAGAAGAGAAGAAAGCGATTCTTACCTGATATATGATACGCATTCAAAATTATGCCTTGTAACAAATGAAATTGGAGCAGAAATAATCGAATATTGTAGAACCCAGAAATCCATAAATGATATCATCAATCATTTCTCGCATAGAAAAAGGAAAGAACCTCATCCATCAGCGAATGACATAAGAAAATTCGTGAATGATTTGAAGGATGTTGGTATTGTCAAAGAAAATGGTACTAGAGCGACTATCGACCTGGAGAAAGTTGGGGAATGTAATTTTTCTTTGAAGAAACCTATTAGGATGAGCTGGCTCCTTACTTACCGCTGCAATCTGAAGTGCAAACATTGTTTTGCGGAATGTGATACATCTGGAAACTTATCCAGAGAATTATCTAAAAAGCAGATCTCATCCGTTATCAAGATGCTTAGCTCAACAGGATTATTTGGAGTTGACCTAAGTGGAGGGGAGATATTCGTTAGATCAGATATTCTTGAGATATTGAATGAAATCTCAGATACAGGGATGAGATTATGCATATCAACAAATGGAACTTTGATAAACAGGGATATTGCAGAAGCGCTAAGCAAGCTAGACTCACTAGGGGGTCTCCAGATATCATTAGATGGTGCAACTGCAAAGACCAATGATTTCCTCAGAGGGAAAGGGGCTTTCGTAAAAGCTGTCGAAGGAATACAATTCGTTGCGGATTCTGGGATTGATGATTTAAATGTCCATGTGAGCTATTCCACTCACAATATTGATGAATTGGAAGATATCGTAGCTCTCGTTCATGATTTAGGGGTAAAGATGATAAGTCTCGCCCCGATTCGCCCATGGGGTAGAGGTAAACAGCTTGAAAAGTATATTACGTCTCCGAGAATGAGATATCAAATTGCAGAAAGAATGGGGGAGCTTCAAAGAAAGTATGGCAATGCAGTCCAGATAAGAACAGATACCTCGACCTGCGATATTGATGAAGATAATTCTGATCCATTAATGTGTTTTATACCGATTTCAATGGCCATCCTACCAGATGGAGATGTGGTTCCATGTATGCTTCTTACCCATTCAAGAAAAACATTCTCACCAATAATGGGTAATGTTCTTGAGGATTCCATTGTCGATATTTGGAATTCTAAAAAAGCGAAAAAGTTCAGACAAGCAACTATGCTTACGAATCGAGAACATTGTAGTATCTGCACTTTCAGTAAGCGATGCGGAAGCTATTGTCTTGCTGATATATTTGAAAAAGGAAGCTTAAAACCGACAAATGAATTTTATGAGAATTGTTGGAAAAACGTGACATCTGAGCCACGCTTGATTTTTGAATCACGATATAGAGAATATGTCCAATGCAGATTTGGACACTCTTGGAGAAGGACTTCTACAAGCTACACAAATGTTAACAATATTCTTGAGAAATCAATATGCGCTGCATCTCTTCTGTCAGCGGACTACGATTGTGGCGTAAGTCTCGCATCCAATGGATTGTGGTTGGGTTTTGTCTTCTCGATCTTTGATCTACCCATATTCATAGTCGATGCGGAAAGATCTGCTAGAGGGATTAAATGGAACCCTGTAGACTCCATTAATTCTGAGATTATCAAAGAAAAAAGGGTGATTATTTTCGATAATGACACCATTACTAGCAATACCTTAAGAAAAGCCATAAAAGAAATTGGTAAGTATCGCCCAAAAAGAATAGATGTAGCTTTAATTTTCAATCACTCAAATCCGAAAGAGGAAAAATGGAGACGATATAATCAGACAGCATCATCCATTGAAAAAGAAGTCAACCGTATCATTTATATTGAAGATTTCCCACCATACGAAAATGTTGACAGCTTCCTCAATGAGCTGTTTTTGATTAAATAGGATAGAAACGAGGTCATAATTGGATAATACTGACTTTGATGCAGACTATGCCATTATTTACTAATGGCTCTGGTGAGAAACTCTTCTGACCCGTCATTTTCTCGATCTCTGAGCTACTAGCTTTTTATTATCCTCGGCTAATTATATAGGTAGCGTAATCCATATCCCAAGTGACCAAACGAGGTGTCTGGATGTACGCTACCGAAGTCATAATGCCTTCCGGGATATTCAACTTTGCCGGTCAGTCGAGGATCGACGCATTCTCGTTGGACGTGGGCTCGCTGCTGCCTGAACTATGCAGCTACGACGACATCATGGTCGGCAGGGTGAGGATGTGCCTGGAGGCGATTAGAAAACATGCGGACGGGTTCTCATTTTGGCAGCACAGGAGAGGCGCCGGCAGGCCGCCGATCGAAGAACGGACCTTCCTGATCGCCTTCCTCCTCAGGCAGCTGTTCGATGCGACCTTCCGCGACACGGAGGACATGCTTTCGCTCCTCGCGGAGCACTTCGAGATCGATTATGTTCCGGACCACACGAATCTCGTCATGAAGAACAGGAGTCGGAGATGGACGATCATCTGGAAGCGCTTCCACCGGTACGTGCTGTCGCTCCTTCCGAAGCGGAAGACAGCCGTCGCGACGGACGCGACCGGCTTCAGCGGACGCAATGACACCTGGAGGGGGACGGACTACGGGATAAGGGCTATCCAGGACTGGATCAAAACGCACGCGGCGATCGAGGTCGATTCGTTCTTCGTGCTCGGCTATTCGCTCACTAAATCGAACGTTCACGAAAGTCAGATGTTCGAGGCGGTGTGGGACAGCCTTCCCGAGAACATCGTCCCCGTGCGGAGCCTCGCGGACTCCGCATACAACGGGGAGAAGTGCCTCCGAGTCGCCCTCAGGCACGGGGCGACCCCGATGCACAGGATCAAGAGGAACGCGAGATACTTCAAACATCCTGAGACGGCTTTCAGCATGATTACGCGGCTGTTCGGGCATCGATTGAGGTGCAGATCGAAGATTGGACGAAAAAACGAGGTGCAGGCGAAGCTGTCGATGTTCAATGTCTTCCTGCTGGCTAGGATGAACTCAATTTCCCTGGGTTAGTTTCTCACCAGAGCCTTAGATATTCGTTTTTATACCTGTAATCAAAGTCATCCTGCTTTCCAAACGAACATGCTTGTTAAGTCTAGATATGATCCTGCGTGCATCTTCTATCTCCTTAATGCCATCAAAGAATTCCAAGTCAATATTACGTCTCGGGGTTTTTCTGCTAATATGGGAAAACCCAATGCTCTTTAAAACATCGCAATAATATTTCCAATGCTGGTGATATTCAGATTCTCCCTTATTGCCATAAATCTTTCTGAGTGTGTAGAGGTCCTGTTCGGTTCCAGTCTTTGGTGTTTCTGCCCAGTCCTCTAGAAGAATGAATATCCCATTCTCTCTTAATGCTCGATAGATGCTTTGAACCAATTTTCTAATAGATTTTCTCCTAACATGATGAATTACGCTCATTGCAATCACTGCGTCATACTTCTCTATGGGATAATCATAATCGTTCATTGGCAAACATATAAACTCAATTCTTGTACAAGTACCATACTTCTTCAGACGCTTCCTGGCGATATTAATGAATTCCTGCGATGCATCGAGGTCGGTATAATGTGATATCGATTCTCCAAATCGATCAAACATCTTCTTAGCAATAATGCCAGATCCAGCCCCTATCTCCAGTATCTTCTCATGAGGCGCTTTTTCGAGAATATCAAGTACGAGGAAATCCGCTTCCGATATCTTCCGTTGCTTAGAGTAGATTGCTGCTTTTTCGTTCCATGATTCGATTATTCTGGTCGATTCATCTCTCATCTACTTGGCACTCCTAAAATTGAATTCCCCTGCTCGAGAACTCGATTGCAATGGGACGAACTCATCATCTTTCGCATTGAAATATAGTTTGCGTTTTTCTTCGACGGTAGGAAAAAATACATCATCATCCGGCCTGTTCAATAGGTTATATAATGCTAATATCATTAGTCTTAAGGTCATTCTATCCTGATCGCATCGTAATCTATCCCGTGTTTCGACTGAATTTGTGGCTGAATAATTGTCATATATGCATCCTCCTCCGCAAAGCATTCTACATTCACAATCCTTGCAATAACCCCAATTGATAGGAGACAATTTTGCCCATTCATTGTTTGTCATCGCAATGGATGAGAATGGATTTGAATACTCGAGAAGATGTAATCGATTAAGCGAGAAGTATTCACATCGACCCATTGTCCTGTCTGGAAGGAATACTATCTTGCCTCCACAAGCCGGACATTCCTTCAGTCTTGGCGTTTCCTCGATGAAGGGGCGCATCCTTCTTAGTAGCTGTTCAAAGAATATGCCCCTTTCCGCAAGGTGAATATATAATCTGAACAATAGCTCAGAAATGTCTTCTCCAGCAAGATAGAACTCATTCGGATAGCAATCTAACCTTGAATGAAGATAGTTGTTGATTCCGATCTCAAGAGGTTTGAATTGATCTACGATTGAAAGGATTTCCTTCTCAAAACCAATGATGTTGTGTTTACCTAGGGTGATTGAAAGACCAAAATGCATTCCCGATTCACGCAATGCTTTAAAACACGACTCGATTTCATAATTGCCACGGCTCATATTCCCACGCCCAGCATATCCATCAATTGATATGATTGGGAAAATGTCATACCTTCGTATCGATTGAATAATACGATGAATTCCGATGCCATTGCTAACCACAACAAGGTTAGATTCGTGATCATCGAAATCATCTCTAACTGTCCTTCCAATTTGATTCACGATGTCGGGAACCATGGACGGTTCGCCACCGAATATCACAATGTCTCTTCTTCTTTTGCTATTGGATGAAAGGATGTAAAAGGTCTTTAAAGCATGGAAGATCTCCTCATGTTCCATCGATTTGCGACAATCCCATCTCTCTCTAGCAATGTCTCTGACAATGCAATATGAGCAGGATGTATCGCAGTCCAGTGTCGGAAGAAGATAAAGAGTTGCAATCTCTGATGTCTCGATGGAATGTTTCAATTCATTTATTAGATTGTCCTGATCCGTTCTTGAGATTATCACTCGGTTCTTCACTAGCTCAGCAAGGACGCTCATCTCAGCAGTCCCGCATGTACTGGTTTTATTATCCTTATGAGCATCGAATGCTCTTCGAAGATGCTCATTGCCATATGCTATCTTGAGGGTGAGAGAGTTAAAGATTGCGAATTTCCCGTCTCCCAATTTATATAGATGCTCGATTCCGTTCCTTATTGTGCTCGCAGTCATTATGGTATCATCCTATCAATGCCCAATGGAGAATCTTGTGTTCTTGTTAAATGTGCTATCCATTAAATGAGTGTATTTCATGGAAAGATATTCGCGATCGTTCGCTCTTAAACCTTCTAAATCGTATAGATGCCACAATATACTGGGCAATAATTCTCTTATGATTTTGCAATGGCGTCTCTCAAAGCCACTTTCATTCATATAGTAAGTCGAGTCAAATATGCAGCCCCCTCCACATACTCCTACAGCATAGCATCTCTGACAAGTCTCCGAATTAATGGGAGTGGTCGAGGACCAAATATCCATGCAATTATTGAGTTCATTTATACAATTAGTAATCTTTCCACCTGGTAAATAGACGACTTTTTGACCTTGAGCACTGCAATCTCTGAATCTGAATTCGCGTTTGATTAATGATCTCATTTTTCTTGCAATCTGATCTATGTATATGTTTTCATTGAATGATAGATCACATAATCCCAAGAATAATGTAATGAATTCACCATCAGTTATATCTGGATTGACACCTGTAATTGAGTGATGCGGGAGATTCACACCAAATGTCGCTCCTGGGTATCTCCTATGCAGGGCTTTTATGTCTGAAATCAGGGTGCTAATATTTGCATCCGATACAACCATCGATAATCCGAATTGCATTCCTATCTCGGCAATTCTATCGAGATTGGACATGATTTTTTCCAGAAGTTTTTCATTTTCACCGATTCGATATCTCATGCTTTCTCGTGATGTTCCATCGAGTGAGACAATGATTTCAATATCATTCCGTGCCAACTCTATCGCGATTTCAGCATCTAGGAGTATGCCGTTTGTGAAGATGACTTTCTTACCTATAAAGTGCTTCGATATCCTGATTAGATTAGGAACGCATAATAGTGGTTCCCCTCCAGTGAGTACCAGTAATTTCTTGTTATCCATTCCATTAATGATTTTTTCTATTAAATTAAAATCTGTGTCGGATAGATCGCACTTCTCCTGGGAATCCATTAGATGCCTTACTGAACAATAGCTGCAATTGAGATTACATCTGGTTGTTACAATGACCTGAAGAGTATCTAGAGCTGCCTTTGGTAATGAAACTGAGATTTTCCTTTCGATTATCTGCGAATCGCACTTCTCCCTTTTGAATTCCCAGTTGAGCGTGATTGGGTTAAAAACGCAGACTGCTTCATTTCTCTCGAAGATTACCGGTTTCTGAATAAATTCAGACTTCATTTCTTGTGCTCACCGTATTAAGGCATTTTTCAAGATTTCGAGAATCGATTGAGAGAACATCATATCCAGAACAATACCATATTTGATTTTTCCGGCTCTCATATGAATCTCCGAGCAAAACCAATCGGTCTTCGTCCTTTACGAGGTAAATGGAATTGCCCTCGATCTTCATTCGTAGAGCTTCATACAACTCTCTGTTAATCCATTCAACCATAATTCTACATTGCTCACAACGGAAATCGTCCATGACGGTTAGAACCTTCTTCCTAACGAATGCATCGTATGGACAATTGCCACCGCATAGGCCAATGCATTCACAATCATTGCATCCAGGATTAAGAAATGGAGAAAGCTTTTTCCATTTCTGGTACGATGATATTGCCGGTGGGGTTTCAATATCAGCAATTCTAAAGTAGTCATACCCAGAAGATGAGAATCCTTCGCAATAACCCATTTTTCCATCTGGAGTCAATACAATTCTATTGCCGCATGCGGGACAATCCTTGAGTTTTACATACCTGAAAATGAAGTGCGCAAAAAGATTCAATCGAGTCCTATTGAGAAGGTGGTCAAGCATAATCCCCTTCTCTCTTGCATGAGAAAAGAGCACAATGAATGCCTCCGCTGATTCTTTTGCAGTGACTTCCAGTGGGTTCTCACCGTCGAAGAAGAAATGCAAAGAATTGCAGCCAATTTCCTTCGGTTCAAGATCTATTAGGAAATCAATGGTTTCTACAATGTCCGCAGAAATAGCCTTCGATAATACTGCATTCACTCCGAATGAACAACCGTGTCTTTTGAGGATTTCAATACCTTTGATTGCAGCAGCATGACTGCTCTCACCATTCCGCATTTTCCTCGCCTTGTCATGTAATTCGGAAGGACCATCAATCGATATGACAATGAATATTGAATTCTCAAAGATGTACTGCGCAATCTCATCGTTAATCATGGAACCATTTGTGAAAATATTTATTTCAGTTTTATTATCGAGGTTCTTGATATAGTCAATTGCTCTTCGGATTAAGTTGAAGCAGAGTAGAGGTTCTCCCCCATAGAACGCAACATACTTCTGCCTAGTTCCCGCCTTCTTTATGAAGCTGTCTATCCCATTGTGAAGGTTCTCTTCCGAAATATGTATATCCCTGTTTATAGCGCTATTATGCATGATGTGACAATATGTGCATAGATGATTGCATGAGAAAGTTGGGATTATCCATAGAGTGTCAATGGCGCATCTTTCTGAGTGCTGCTTAATAGCCGATAATATGTTTTGATTATCTTCATTCGTGCGTTTGAACTGATACTTTGCTAGTATCGAATCTATTTCGCTCAAATCATAGGCATCCTTCTTTATGAAAATGTTCCGCATAAGGATATAATCAAAATAATTCAGATATTCTCCATAATCGTATACTCTTAGATATTCATTCATCCTGTTAGCCTCGAAGTGATTGCTTTCCTCTTGCATATTCAATCAACGATTGAGCAATATGATCGATATCAATAAATGGATGGATTGGCAGAACAACGACTTGTTTAGAAGCACCCTCGGCTATAGGAAAATCGGTCCTTGAATGGTGAAGGTATTTGAACGCCGGTTGAAGATGAATCGGTTGATCATATCGTTCGAAGGGTATTCCTTTGCTTCTAAGGAAATCAAGGAAGTTCCCAATTCCCCTCAATACCCTGATTGGAAATAGATAGGCGGGAGTGGTTGCTATGTTGAGGTCGTATTGGATATTTAGGAGATCGTTATCATCGATCTCTTGGATTGTATCATGCAATCTCATGAAATTGAATCTACGTCTTTCTATCCAAGAATCGATGTGTTCCAGTTTCAATAATATGGTGGCTGCTTGAATTCCATCAAGCCTACTATTCATGCCGATGAGATGATGCTCTTTCTTGCCATTGAATCGCCCATGGTTTCTCAAAGCATCGGCAATTCCTCTCAATCTTGCATAATTGGTGAAGATCATTCCACCACTGCCGATTCCCGAAAGCGCCTTCGTTGGATTTAATGAAAGACAGGAAATGTCACCGTAGCTTCCCGCGCTCTTACCGTTTAGTTCGGTCCCAATCGCGTGAGACATGTCTGCAATAATTTGGAGTTCGTGTTTTGACGCAATCCTTTCGATTGAAATCATATCAGCAGGATACCCAAAGAGATGCACTGGCAATATGGCTTTAGTCCTCGGTGTAATGGAATCTGTAATCCTTCTCGTATTAATGTTTAGATCCGCGTCGGAAATGTCGACAAATATCGGTTCTGCACCGCACAGAGCAATTGCCTCGGATGTAGCAAAGAAAGTGAAAGGAGTCGTGATGACTTCGTCTCCCATCCCGATATTGCATGCTTTCAAAGCGATTATAAGAGCATCCGTGCCAGATCTTACACCAACCGCATATCTTGTGCGAACGTATTCTGCTAGTTTATTTTCGACCTCAGTGATGATTGGTTCGAATCGGTATGACTGATTTTCAATAACTCCTTCAATTACCGACATCAGCTCAGATTTCATCTGCATGCATTCGCTTGGTGATGAAAGAAACTCAAGACAATTCTTCTTAGTCATCTATTTCCCCCACTCTGGAAACTAGATTCAGAGGTCTTCTCTTATCGTCAAGATTAATCTTTCCGACTAATTTCTTCCTTTCTTCATCCTGCAGTAGATGACGACCATTCCTTTCAATCTCGTCTCTGCATACTTGAAACATCTTTTCCAGCATCCAATCGAGAATTATTATGGTCTGTCTGCAATTTTCAATATCCAATCCGTGTATGCTTCCGGTATCGAATCTGGCATTGTATGCACATCCACCTCCACAGATTGATATTGCCGGGCAATTCAAGCAATCCTTCTTGAGAAGGGGAGACAATGAGTTGAAAGTATTATAATCGTCTGTCTCGAGACTGAAAGTTTCAATTGGTTGATATGTGAGTCCTTCATAAGCGAGGTATTCACAAAGACCCAATCTTCCATCTGGAATCGCAACAATCTTTCTGCCGCATGCAGTGCAATCTTTCCCTTTGAAATTCCTTTCGACGAAGGGACGAACTCGCCTGACTACTTGTTCCACATAGATGCCCATTTCCTTGAGATTATCGTATATGTCTAGAATCGCTGGCATCGCTGACATAGCATCAAGTTGATAGGGGTTTCTTTCGCCCTTGAAATTATGAAAATTGCAGCCGATCCCGAATTCCATCGGACGGAAGAAATCATACATCGCCAGGACTGTATCATGGAGATTTCTCACATTGTGTTTTCCAACTTGCATAGATATGCCGACTTTGCATCCAGCATCTCTTGCCAAGAAATATCCCTTAGCTGCTCTATCAAAAGTACCTCGCCCATTGATATCCTTGCGCGCCGCATCATGATTCTCTCGCATGCCGTCAATCGATGTTATGACAAAGACATCCCTTTCTGCAAAATACGATGCTATATCCTTAGTCATTAGCATTGCATTGGTAAATATTGTAATGTTCGCTCGTGAATCGTGGTCCTCTCTTATGCTCCTGATGATGTTCATCATGATGTCAGAATCAAGAAGTGGCTCACCTCCGAAGATTACAATTTCCTTTTCACTTTGTTTTTCCGATAACTTGAAGAAGCGATTTAGAGATTCGCACAGGGTACCTTCAGTCATATCTTTTTGAACGACATGCGATGGGATATTCCTTAAATCGCAGTATCCGCATGCATTGTTGCAGCGAAAAGTAGGGATGATGTAGAGCGTGTTAATGGTTCTTTGCAGCATGCCTTTCTGCCGACGTCTAAGCATGGAAGAATCCACTTCAATCGATTGACTAATGGAATCATGTTCCTTCTCCTGTTCTCTCGTGAATATTACATCAAAACTCAAAGGATTGTAAAGACAAAAGACCCGGTCGTCCATTTTCTTTCGATACCATTCCGTGTTGATTTTTTGGAGGGGTTCATCGATCATTCTTCTTTTTCTCCTGAAAATATCAATGTTGGGAGATACCCATCGTGAACAAATGATGAATTATTCTTAGCCCAAGTGAGAAGAGGCTTCATCGCTTCAATTGCATTAAGGAAATTTGCTTTTTCCGGGCAATATGGATCTCGTTCGTCAAGAGTTCCATACCAAAGAATTCTCCTATCGAATGCCCCTCCTCTGCAATAATTGACCACTTTGCATGGCTTGCATTTTTCTGGCGGATCTACATTGGAAAACATCGAGAATTGTGGAGTGTCTTTGATTTTATCAATGTGAAGATCTGAATCTCTGTAGATATTTCCCGCTATCCAGCGCTCATCTAGCAGGTATGTAGAAGGGGTGATGGATCCATTGTCCAAAATGCGAAGCGATGCAATCCCTGAAAAATCGCCACGGTACTTTTTTTCGCCCATGATTGCAGAAATCAAAGGATCCGATAGACAATGAACTCTGAGTTCTTTCAGAAGGAGTTCGAGACCCTTGTAGAATTCAATCGGATCAATCATGCTCCCAATCTTCCCTTGTTCAATAGGGCGATAGATGTTGATTCGAAGATTTGCATCATGACGCTTGACGATATTGATTATCGATTTCAGATTATCCTCTTTGAAAGTATCCTTCATGGCCACCATAACGACGGTCTTGTCAATATTGCAGTCAGAACATAACCGCAGAGTCTCTATTGCCCAGTTAAATGCTTTCACATGGTTTCTTGATCTATTGTGTTCCTTTGATGTGCCAAAATCAATACTAACATCGACCTCATCTATTGCTTCTTTTAGCACCTTTTTCTTATTATCATCATTTGCGACCTCTACAGATAGATTGCCATTCGTCGTTATGCCTTGAGATATGTGCGGGAATTTCTTGCGTATCCTTTCTATTAATATCCACCATAATTCTTCGAGGGTATTCTCACCCAGGCCAAAATTGATTGCATTGATTCTATCATGATTTCTTTCTATGAAATTCAATGCCATTTCCAATTCAAGGGATGTTCTTGAGAATTGAGTTCTAAGATTTCTACTATAGCAAAAATCACAATTCATGTTGCATTTTGCAGAGAATCCCCAGCCAATCTTCCACTTGGCAGAAAGCAAATGCGGTTCAACCTCCATAATCTCTCCGGGTCATCCTCCTCATGGGAAGTGGGACCTTATCTTTTTTCCGTTATTATCCTTATCGAGCATTTTCCACTTGATTCGTGGCTGATATCGTCCAGTTCTTTCTGCCCTTCACATTTAGATTCTTTCATATTCATCCGCTCATCGTCGCAGTTCGGTCTTTCTATCTAAATGGACATCTCGCACGACAATCTACTCCGCCTATCGTACGTACCAGTGTCCCGCCACAGTATTCTCTACAGATGCAGAACATCATCGCGTTGAAACTCAGAAAGTATCCTTTCGTCAGTAGTCGTTGTGCGATAATCTCCTCTGATGAGGGTATTCTTTTCTCCCATAGTTCGCAATGCATCAGTTCGTGAGCTATCAATCCCTTATATGCCATCCTAGTCCAGCTCTTTATGAACCTCGAGTTTATGAGGATCGTTGCGCTCTTTCGCACCCTTCGGTTCCATCTCTGTTCTCGCATTACAACTTGTGCGAAGGGATCTATTCTCTCAAACCTGATATCGATGGTCCAATTGTCCAAAGTAGGAAAATCCATCCTGGTTTCCTTGAGGATCTGGCAAAGATCCACGAAATCGATATCGGACTTGACGCGCACAATCTGCTTCATGGTCGTCACCTCTTATTGCATATCGGACATTCGGTGTCCATCGGAGGATTCGACACCCTTGCCTCCTCGTTTATCCATTCCCATCTCATCCGCCAGGGGATCTTCATGCCCATCAGGTAGAGCAAAGCTATATAGACCGTCTGTCCCCCGAAGACATGATGCAGATACACTGCGCTTGGAGATGCTCCGCAGACATTCCTCTCATTGCTGGGGTTCTTCCTTCCGATCTTCATCGCGCAAGCCCAGCATGGTGGAGCCACTGCGTCCTGGAAGAAGACGATTCCTCCCACGCCATCCTTGCTCACTGATGCAAATATCGCTGGCAACTTGTTTTCGCGACAATATCTTGCCGCATCGAATCTCGATATATCATTGTCCACGAGCACAAGCACGATATCAATCGAGCTGCTCAGATCGGGGCATTCCGCTATGAGCTCTTGGAAGTCAACCGGATAACAATCTACGGAACAGGTGCCGATCTCCTGATGAATCTTCTCCCCCAAGGCGATAGCCTTGTTCTTCCCAATATCTTCCTTCCTGAATTCCTGTCTGTTCAGGTTGGATAGGGAGACTTTATCGGCGTCGCAGATGATCAGATGACCTATTCCGGATCTTCCCAGCATGAGTGCCACTGTCCCGAATCCCCCCGCACCGATGATAAGAGCCCTTGATTTCATCAGATCCTTCTGATTCCAGCCTTTGAATAACGATTGGCGTGAGTATCTCTCCTCGATTTCCCTCTTGCCGATTCTGCTCGAATCGAAATGAACGGGCCCCAGCGCCTTGGGGGAAGGGTCCTCAACACCGGTACGGGGTTCTCCCCCAGCGGGTTCCGATGCCTTGGTGGTGTCACCCTGACGGGGGTCGATCGGGCTGGTGGTCACCAGCCTTGCCTTCGAGATGTTCTGGCCGTTGCCGCCGTCCTTGATCACCCTGACCCTCTTCATGTCCGTCATATGAGAACCTCCTTGAGCCTCGCTCTCTCATTGGGATGAACGGTAATCTGCCAGCGATCATCACCTAATTTGCTGATTCCTTTGCCGTAGATCATCACCTTGAAAGGCATCTCGGCGGAGTAGAATCGCACCTTCCCGGACCTTACGAAGATCGCCCCCAGGATGTTGTAACCTGCCTTTTCATATGCGATTTGTGTCTTCAGATCCCTCCCGCTCGGCTGAAGCAGTTCTCCGGGATGCAGATGGGAGAGAAGCACTATTGGAAGACCGTATTCGTCCGTTGTCCTGAAGACATCAAGCACACTTCTCCCATTGGCCTGACAGAATACTGCACTTCTGACTGCAGTCACTGTTCTAAGAACCACCGTGGGATGAATCTCAAGTCTGTTCCTATCGACGATGCCGGCACAGTAGCTGAGTTCTTCATCGTTGTCAGAACCCCTCACCATGAGATCCTCGAAGATCTGGCAAAGGGTGATTGAGCTGATTACATAGGTTCGCGCCTTGGACGGGGTCTTCTTGATGCGACGGATCCTGACCTGGTGTTTCACCCGGCGGAGCAGAAACCCGGTCTCATTGCACACCTTGCATCCGTCGCCATGCCCTCTGCACATCGGACAGGTCTCAATCCTGACCTCAGGGTCCATGGACCCTTCATTTGTCGGATACGATCTCACTGCATCCGTGCTGCCTTCCTTACCGATAGATTGCATCACATGCACCTCCGTACATAGTCCTGGAGTTCCCTGATCTGCTGTATTGGATCGGACAGGTTCCTGAAGTGGCAGAAATACCAGCCGTTCTCGCGTCTGAAGAAACAAGGCCCGTGTTCTCCTGATTGGATGACCCTCCGCACCTGCTCAGATGGGTGTATGTAGAGCTCCCAACAGTCGCCGTACCTCCTCATGAACTTGGAGCTCAATCGGTATCTGTCAACAGGGATCCTGCCATAGAGCTCCCCTCCCTCCACCCTGTATCCGCAATCTCTAATCAGTCTCTCCTTCGTGCTCGTGAATCTGGCAGGGGCAACCCTTAGCGGCCTGTTTGTCCCTCCAGACGTTCCGATGATTCTGATTCCGGACACTTTGGAGAAGGTTGGAAGATCCGCTGTGAGCCGAGAGACCGATTGGGGAGGATTGGCGTGATCAACGACTCTAACCTTGTTAGATCTATGGACAAGGGCGCTGTCTGTGCTTGGAAAGTCGGTTTGATCATCTATTTGATTTGTCGATGGCAATTGAAGGAGGAAGTGAGATGGCGATGTTGGCTGATAGTAGGTTTCAGGCTGATCCTCATGAGCACCGTAGACATCTGATGCCCGATTATGAGAATCGGAAGAGCCGCTTCTGGTTGATCGTCTATTATGTAGCACGACAACAAGTATGATGGATACAATCAGGAAGAAGATTGCCATACCACCGATCAGTGCAAATTCATTCATTTCCATGGTTTCCATCCTCCCCGGCCAAAAAAAAGAGGGCTCTCATCAGAGAGCCCTGCCAAGGGTGGCTGCCATTGAAGCCTCGAGCTTCTCATATTGATCGAGGGTCGAATAGAGGTCGATGCCATCCTCGATGAGGGAGTTCGTCTTGCGCCTGAACAACTGAAACTCATTGCTGAGATTCAGGGCCTCTAGGATGTCCTTCTTCTCCGTCCCCGGATCTATCTCAAGATCGCGTATGGCACTGCCATCCTCTCCTTGTCCTCGCACACTTATAGAGATTTTCTTCGCTTCTTCCGTCATGTGTCCTTCACCTCCTTGTTCTCGATTTTCGGTATCACTCGCACTTTGGCTCTGCCCTTATCGCTCTGCGTTGGCTGCACCGATTGCTGCAGGTCCGTTGCTTCTGCTGGGCTCACTTTCCCGATTTCTCTGACCTTCGGTCTTGGATGAAAGAGAGAGCTCACATCGCTCCTCAGCAGTCGCAACACCTTCCCTCCAATGTTGGCCATGGTCTCACCTATCTGGCCTGGTTCGGTATCAGTAGATATTCGTCCATTGCAACCACTACCGGGTCCCCGTTTGTAGGCAGGAGCTCCCATTCTACCTCTATCGTCGCGCTTGAGTTGGCCGCTAGATCGATGTAGATGGATCCATTGTAGACTTGCCTGCCCTCTGAGTACATGTTGATCTCAACACCATCTATGAAGAAGCTGAGATACTGTATCAGACCGGTCCGTGCAGACATCGATGTGTTCTCGACCAGCTTCACTGTTACGGGTTGGGCTCCTGACCACTTCACCTTGTAGAAGAATGACTTCCCAAGTGTTAGTGCAGAGCTCGTTCCCCAAGCTGTGACATTCTTCCCCCCGTAGTACTGGACTCGCCATTCATATGTTGAATTCTTGGAGTATGTACAGTTCATATTGGAGTTATATAGGGGAAAATCCGACGCATTCAAGCATAGCATCTTCGTCGCAAAGTAGACCTCATCGAACGACTTGATCGGCTTTGGATTGGGTTTCGGGTTGTCGCATGTAGGGGTATTCTCGATTTGGTTCTGAGTGTTGTTGGATGTAGAATTGAAACCGGTTTGGGTCGAATTGTCCGAGGAATGATCTGTCGCGTTCTGATCTCCATTCAAACCGAAGAAATCGTTGGATGCGCTCTTCAGCACGGTCAGAGCGTAATACGCTCCGAGCAGCAAAAGAATCGTTATTATGATTGCCGCACCAACGCTTACGCCATTCGCATCTTCTTGCATTCTCTTTTGGTTCTTAATTGCATTTTTCATTTTCTTCACCTGCGGTTTTTCCGCGGAGATTAATAGTGATATCCCCTGCACATAATACTATCATTTAAAAAGTAATAAACTTATTTTTGTTTTGTAATATTGGCAGTCAGTACGAGATTATTGCATTCTGGAAGATAGTTTACTGCCGTAACTAAATAAATATATATTCCAGCATGCTGCTCATTGATTCTGAGCTGGGATGCGCGTTGAAAGTGGCTAATGCAGTGTCACATGGGCATTTAGAACTCCGTACCGCACTAATCCAGAATACCGTTTGCGATGAGAATATCGAGGAGATATTATCTCATATCGATACACCGATTCTTCATGAGGCGTTCTCCAAAGACGATATCGATCGTCAACGAATGGCAATCCGTGACCAATTAATCGAGAATGAACGAGATGGGCGTAAGATACAGGTCATAGTCCCAGTCATACTGAGCCCAGAGCTGTACCCTCTTCACGTTCTACTATATCAGAAAATCCATCGACTGATCGAGGTCGGATGCGATGTTATTATTATCGCCCTTGACAGGATGGTTAAGCAGCACATCACGATTTCCTCAGATTATAGGGACATCGATACGATGCTCAATCTCCATCGATCTCTCTTGAAAGCCTTGGGAGTTGAACAGGCTATCGAGATAGTCCTTGAGTCTCAACTAGCGGATTTCCTCTCAGCAAATCCAAGGATGCATGGATACCTATTGGGATTCAATATGGGGGAATATTATAAGAACACAGTTGGGACAGGACTCTATAAATATCCCAATATGACACCCAAACTGGTGGATATCGAATCACTTTTCAACATCATACTCTTCTGTTTCTATCCGCTCCCTGGGCATGAAAAGGCGGATTTCATACTCACCGGCATGGATAAGCAACCCTCGATAAGTTCCATTCTTTCATATCTCGATAAGGATGATTATTTCAAGGAGCAGATGAAGACTGTTCTACTATATCTGCCCCAGATGGACTGCTTTTTCAAAATGAGAGCCGGCGGCAAGGAGAAGGCTTTACCCCGCCACACGGATTCTATCGAGATTATCAAGAGGAAGTTAGCGCATGCCGCAACGGATGAACTCATCTCACTAGCCACCATTCACAATTCCTATCTCAGAAACGAAACTGCACCTCGTATACGAACTACTAGTGAAGAAATTAATCAATCTCTTTCGGAATTCTATTTTGATATATTTAAGAGATCCAACGAATTGCTGAAGAATGCATGTGATGTGTCGGGCGAGGTTCTTCAGACATATGATTCGGGGAAGATAATCGGTATCTCGAAATGTCTTTCAGAACCTGCTTGCATAGATGTGCTGAGAGCGATTAATGCAATTGAACGATTTGGATCGGAACCGACCCCCATCGCAATTAGTCGATATCTGAAGAAAGGTTTATCAACGGTACTCTCGCAGCTGAAGAGACTCGAGGATGCCAGACTTGTTGTTCCTATCAAGAAAGAGATGCACGGTCGGGGAAGAGGGCAAATGAAATACAGCATTACCTGCAAGAAGATTGAATTACATCTGAATCTTCAGGATATTATAACCGCCTCCCTTTGGAAGGATGAATCCGATGAGTAGGGGAACCAATTCGATATCTGAGGTGAAGGAAGAACAAATCGTATCTTCCATCATTGATGCTATCCGAAATAGAATCATCCGAGACGAAATCGAATTGTATACGCTCGCGCTCGTAGGAAGTCAAGACATCAAGTGTATATGCGGCGACATCGACATCTTAGTGATAATAGGTTCGGCTGAAGTGGATTGCGAAAGAATTATCGAGCGATACGATTTATTGACGAATTCACTCAAGGCTGTACAGGATAGTTTCCTCGCAGAAGATGTAATGGTTTCGATGGTCCCTTCATTCAGAATAGAAGAGATGACGAGAATTATCCTCGTCACTTCTCGTATTAAGGCGAGGATTGTAATGATTCACTTGCTTGTTTATCCAACCCTGGCGGACTTGCTGAGTTGGGAGGCGCCTCAAATCTCTCTCTCTTTGCTCAAATCGGCTAGAATAATCGCTGGTGATAAATCATGTTTCCTCGATGCGATTAAGGGACTCGAAAAAAAAGTCTCTTCAATGCCCTTAAGGGAGAGAATCGATATGCTACGATCCCTCCTATTCGAAACATATCGTTTTCTCAGATTAAGTGGTTTGTCTGAAGATATACTTGTTTCAGAAGGATTTCATAAAATCCAGTATGTAACGAAGTATCTGTCTTGCGAAATACTCATAGATGTGGATGTGAACCCTAGTTCCATTCTTGAATGGGATGATATCGTTAATTATCTTGATTCTCTACCAGAAGTACTACGAGATATCTTCAATGAACTTCATAGACTCCGAAAAGTGAATCAGCATCCTTCATTGATTCGGTTAATTGAGATTTGTTACGATTTGATTGTTCTCGTAGAGCGGTTTCATAATGATCTGGAGAATTGATTGAAATTTGAAATGAGTCGGGGCTGAACTGAGCCCATTCTTCTGTTGCTGGATTCGCTATGATCTGTGCCCCTGCTAGCTTGTGAGCATCGTGTTGAATATCGATTGCCGTCAAGAATCATTGAGAGAATTGGGTTTGAACCCTCGTATACCAGTTAGTCAATGGCAGGCTGAAAAATCAGGCGTGATTCCGTACTTCTGGTAAGACTCTTTCCGTTTCTCCCTTGTTTCAGGAGACAGATATTCTCTAAGGATCATCTCCCCATTCTTCTATGGTAGTCTTGATATGCAATATATTGTTCGCCAGGTGAAAGGTCTCTTCCAATACTAATTGAACATTCATCAGAATCATCATCCTGTTCTGAATATGAATGAGAGTAATTTCCAGTGTCATATCCCCCCTCAGAACCCCCAGCAATAAGAGCCGCTAAGAGGAGAAGACCAACTAATGGCATAATTAATGACCATATCAAGGAACTGTCCAGATTCGGGCCCGAATCATCACTATATCTGAATGTTGAATAGTGGATCATCAGTAGAACAAATGACAAAAAGAAGGTTATAATGATAGGAGCGACAATCGAATTCCTGCCTTTGAATCTGAAAACCAATATCATGAATCCCAGTAAAATCGGACATAGGAGCATCTGCAAGAAGATAGAAACCGTTGAGAGGCCTGTGTCATCCCAGCCTTGCCCCCATATGTGCATAAAGTACCAAAGAATGCATATCAGAACAACATAGAAAGATAGACCAATAATAGTAATTTTCTTTTTCTGAAAAGAAGGCCACTTCCGCATAGCGAGTCTCCACTGCACTCATTTCCCCCCTTATCCTCTGATATCATAATCGATATCGAACCTAAAGTGCTTTGTGCTTATCAAAGGAATTGAGATTCAAAGAGAATGCGCGTAAACCCTTCCCCCAATCACCCCCTCGTCAGGAGATAAGGTTTTTTCCATATTGGTCTTGGGTTGATCCGGTGTTCAATATCCATCATGAATATCATCATAAAAATTATAACTGCATCCCCCCTATCGATTAAGTGAATGTGGGTGATTGGTAACGAAAGAAAAAGGGTATTCCAAGATTGAAGTAGATCATGACGGGATTGATGAGATCGAGAAACTTGCTGAGAAGTCTTTTTTGATTGGCGATTACGCGAAGGCAGAAAAGCTTCTCAAGGAAGCCATTAAGATAAGAGGCAAATCGCTCGGAAAGGATCATCCCGATTATGCAGCCTCTTTGAACAACCTTGCGGAAGTGTATAATTCGGAAGGCGATTACAAGAAGGCAGAAAGGCTATACAAAGAAGCTCTCGAGATTACTCGCAAATCGCTCGGAAATGATCATCCAGACTATGCAACTTCCCTGAACAATCTTGCAGGCGTCTATAGCTCGGTCGGTGATTACGAGAAAGCAGAAAGGTTATACAAGGAAGCTCTCGAAATAATTCGTAAGTCGCTCGGAAAGGATCATCCGAACTATGCGACCTTTCTGAACAACCTCGCGGAAGTTTATAGATCAGTTTGCGATTACAAGAAGGCCGAAGCGCTGCTTATCAAAGTAATAGAAATGAAAGGCAAATCGCTCGGAAAGGATCATCCCGACTTCGCGGCCTCTCTCAATAACCTTGCCCTCGTCTATGATTCAATTGGCGATTACGAGCAAGCCGAAGCGCTATATAAGAAAGCTATAGAGATATGTCGCAAATCGCTCGGAAAGAATCATCCCGACTACGCGGTCTCGCTGAACAATCTTGCGGAAATCTACAGCTCGGTAGGAGATTACAGGAAAGCCGCAAAGCTGCAAAAGGAAGCTCTCGAAATAATTCGTAAGTCGCTCGGAAAGGATCATCCGAACTATGCTACCTCGCTGAACAACCTTGCCCTCGTCTTTGATTCAATTGGCGATTACGAGCAAGCCGAAGCGCTATACGAGGAATCTCTCGAGATAACCGGCAGGTCGCTCGGAAAGGATCATCCCGACTACGCGGCCTCTCTTAGTAACCTCGCGAGTATCTATTATTCAAACGGCGATTACGAGAAGGCAGAAAGGCTATACAAAGAAGCTCTCGAGATAATTGGTAAGGCATCCGGAAAGGATGATCCTAACTACGCGGCCGCAATGAATAATCTTGCAGTTGTCTATGATTCAATAGGCGATTACGAGAAAGCCGAAAGGCTACAAAAGGAAGATCTGGAGATAACTCGCAAATCGCTAGGAAAGGATCATCCAGACTATGCGACCTCTCTGAACAACCTTGCGAGCGTCTATGATTCAATAGGCGATTACGAGAAAGCCGAAAGGCTGCTCAGCGAAGCTCTAGAGATAAGAGGCAGTTCGCTCGGAAAGGATCACCCTGACTATGCGACCTCGCTGAGCAACCTTGCGAGAGTCTATTATTCAATCGGCAATTTCGCGAAAGCCGCAAAGCTGCAAAAGGAAGCTCTGGAGATAACTCGCAAATCGCTAGGAAAGGATCATCCCGACTACGCGACCTCTCTGAACAACCTTGCGAGCATCTTTTGTTCAATAGGCAATTTCGCGAAAGCCGCAAAGCTGCAAAAGGAAGCTCTGGAGATAAGAGGCAGGTCGCTAGGAAAGGATCATCCCGACTACGCGACCTCTCTGAACAACCTTGCGAGTCTCTATATTTTATTCGGCGATTATAAGATAGCCGAAAGGCTGTACAATAAAGCACTGGAGATAGTTCTTGAATCGCTCGGAGGGGACCATCCAGATGTTTCTACAACCATGTCAAATCTTGCATTGGTCTATTATGCAAAAAATCGGACCGATAAAGCTTTCTATTCTATCAAAAGAGCAATCAAAATAGATGACAAGATGATCAGAAACGTCTTCTCCATAGCCAATGAGAAACAGAAGCTTGCGTACATAGGTGTGATCCAGGACAAGCTCGACATTCTGTTTTCCGTCGTCTTATCTCATCAAACCCCAAGCAGGGTCAGATTTGCATTCGATTCTATGCTGAGAAGGAAAGGCATTGTAACGGAGCTTCTCGCCATGCAGAGGGAGCAGCTGTTGGCGAAGAAGAATCCTCATCTGAAATCGGAATTCGAGGAATTGTCTCACATACGCAATATGATGATGCGGAGGCATCAGGAGGATAGGACTCCTCGCGATCTAGCCCGCACGCAGGAGGAGATTGAAGAACTTGATAAGAGGAGGGAATCGCTTGAAAAAGAGCTTTCGAGGCGCATCCCCGAATACGCTATCGAAAGGAGGATTGCCGCAGTAGATGCCGTTGGCGTATCCAAATTGCTTCGGAAAGGATCGGCCCTTGTCGAATTCGTTCGCTTCTATGAGTATGGTATCAAACTCACCGAATCAGGTAAGAGGAACCTCTTGGGAGAAGATCCGAGATATTCGGCATTCATCTGCAGGAAAGACGCGCCCAATAAACTTGAAATGATAGACCTCGGAGGTGCAGATGTCATCGACGGCGCCATCGCAGATTTAAGAAAGGTCATGATCGGAGAAAAAGGATCTGAGCAAGATAGTGGCATCGTATCCGGAAAAGACGACCCTAAAACTATGCTTGAGCAGCTGATTCTCAGGAAGATAGAATCCTCGTTCGAGGGATGCAAAGAGGTGGTCATATGCCCGGATGGGCAACTGAACTTTCTTCCATTTGAGATATTGCGGTGCAAGGACGGGAAAATGCTCATCGACAACCACATAGTCAGCTATCTTGGCACCGGAAGGGATCTGCTGAGAGTGAAAAGGAATGTCAAGAAACAGCACGGGCCTCCGAAGGTTATAGCCGACCCAGATTTCAACCTCACTGTCGATAGGAAGGGGGAGAAGGAGACAAAAGAAACCCATTGCAGGCGGTCGAGGGAGTTCGAAAAGGGAAAGAACATTGTGACTGAGTTGCCAGCAACAAAATTCGAGGGAAAGTTCATCGCAAGTCTGCTCAATGTCAAGCCGATGATGCGCGGCGACGCCCTCGAGGGGAAGATAAGGAAGATGCTTTCGCCTAGAATCCTCCACATAGCCACCCACGGCTTCTTCTTCCAGGACAACGACTGGAACGAGATTAGCAAGGCAGGCAGAATGGATTTCGGTAGCAATCTAGAGAGATTGGCTGCCAAACTTGAGAATCCTCTGCTCAGATCGGGCCTAGTATTAGCGGGATACAACACATATCAACGGGGCGGGGGCCTGCCTTCCGAGGCGGAGGACGGCACTCTGACAGCCCTAGACGTATCGGAGATGGATCTATCCGGGACAGAACTTGTCGTTCTCTCCGCCTGTGGGACGGGTCTAGGCGACATCCGCGTAGGTGAGGGAGTCTTCGGTCTCAGGAGGACCTTTGCTCTTGCCGGAGCAAAGACACTCATTGTCAGCCTTTGGCCCGTCGACGACTTGGCGACAATGCTACTCATGAACAGATTCTACGGGAATCTGTTGAAACGTAAGATGCCTAAGGCGGAATCGCTGAGGGAGGCTCAATTGTACCTCAGGGGCTTGACCGGAGGAGAGGTCGCAAAGAAAATCGACTCAGAGGGGATGCAGGAGCACTTCGATTCGAAGCCTTACGAAGCCCATCAAGACGAGAAGCCATTCTCCGACCCTAAGTTCTGGGGGGCGTTCATATGTATCGGGGATCCTGGGCCACTGACTTGAAGTAAATAATCGCATTAATGCAAATTACCGATGGAAAGCTTCTTTCAGTCGTATCAAGAGTGCTCTCCGATAATTGACTCACATTTTAATCGGGAATATTTCGTTAATCAATTGCATCAGTTGATTCTTCGCATCTGTATTCGGCAATCTCTCTATTCCCAGCTTGATTTCATCGACAAATATTGCCAATTTCTCGCGCGCCCTATCAATCGCGCCAGATTCCTGTAGAAGGTTCACTGCCTCATCAAGCTCTTCTTCCTTTGCGTTTTCACCATGCGAAATGATCTCAGTTAACCGATTCGTCTTGCTCTCATCGAGCGAAGCAAAGGCGTCTATAAGGATCAGGGTCTTCTTCCCCCTTCTTACGTCGCCCCTGGCCGTTTTCCCCTTTATTGCCGCATCGGGTATCAGGTCGCCCAGATCATCGAGGATCTGAAAAGCCATACCGATAGAACGACCGAATTGACGCATATCATTACGGAGAGATCCCTTTGCGCATGCGACAATAGCTCCTCCTTCAGTAGCCGCGACGAAAAGTGCAGCGGTCTTCCTCTCAATCATCCTCACATACTGAATTTCCTCCACTTCAGGGAGTTCTTCGAATTCCATGTCCATTTGCTGTCCCTCGGCGACTCGGAAAACAGATTGGGAGAGAAGGTCTACGAGAGCGGCTTTCTGTTCGCCACATACATCCATACTTCCAATCTTCTCGAAGGCTTTTGCAAAAAGGGCGTCGCCAAGAAGTATCGCAGATGGGGTACCGTATTCTGCCCAGACAGATTGTTTGCCTCTCCTTAATTTGCTCGAATCCATGATGTCGTCGTGAACAAGAGTGAAGGTCTGTACCAGTTCGAGCGCTACCCCGAAAGGCAGAGCGACTGATAGATTCCCGCCAAGGGCTTCCGCGACAAGCAATGAGAGTCTTGACCTAAAGAGTCTCCCTGGCGGCTGCAAGCAGTAATCGAACTGCGATTTGAGAACCTCGTTCTCTATCGTCGATATCGTCTTGCCTATCTCTTTTTCTATTAATTGCCTAAGATCCATATTGCCTGATTTCAATTCATTTCTCATTGCGTCTCAGCCCCATTTCTTGGATTTGAATACGATTGACAATGCAACGATCGAGACAATCGAAAGCATAATGTCCTGAAATTCGGGAATGGGAAATTCTTGGAATTTCGCTTCGAATGTCTCATCATCCATCCCTGCCGTTAGATTCAATGAATTCAAAGACCAGTTAGATAAACCGTCGGTCCAATAATTGAAGATGTTGTCATCCTGTACGCTCGCAGTCGAAATGTTATGTTGTGTGCCGGCCGGCCAGTTGAAGATCTGGTTAGCAGAGTAATTGGCTCCATCCACTGTGAAGTTCAGTCCTAATGGTTCTGTGCCGATCGTGTATCTTGCGCCTTCGGTTGAGTAGTAAATATCCGAATTCCCTACGCCGTTTCGATAATCGCCCCAAGCGACCGCTGCATAGTACGTGCCGTTCCTCTCCTGGAAGACTATGTCGGGCCTGTATCCTCCATCCACCTCGGCGGATGCGTCCGATACGCCCGATGCCGCCGACCAGGTCGGATACAGCGTCTCGTTCGCACTCTTCAGATAGATATGGGACGAGGTCAGGGACGCGTCTCTCGGATAGACGACATAGAATTTTGATGCGGACACCGTCACTTTCGGCCAAGCTTCCAGGTCGATGCTGTCTGATATCGATACCGGCGTGCTTGTGTCAGTGAAGTCCGTCGTAACACAGTAGATGTCCGTATCTGTGACAGAATACTGCAGCGTGTACGCGACGATGCAATAGTCTGTGGTCACCGCGACCGAAGGAGAGAACTCGTCCTTCGAATCTGATGTCAGCCGATACTTGGAGCTCCAAGAAGATCCGCCGTCCTGTGTGAATGTCACATAGATGTCTTCCTGGGATGTCAGGATGTTAGCTTGCCGCGCGTAGGCGACATACAGAATACCCCTGTTAGTCGAGTTTTCATACAGAACAGCGGTCGAAGGCCAGGAATATGCGAGAGAGTCGGAGTTCCCCGCGAAATCTGACACGATGGAGAAGCTGCCCCCAGTTTTGGCCTTGAACAGGACCAGGTCGCCCCCGTCGATGATTCCTCTCTGATTCTCGAGCACGACGTAGACGCCGTCATTGTTCCACCCGCTGTCAATGACGGCGAGGCTCGGATGGTAATCGTCGTTTGTATCAGTCCTGACCCCTCGGAGCGTCCATGGGGCCGAAGCGCTAGTGGAGCTCTCGGCACAGTAGATATCGTGGTCGGTCGAGCTGTAATCGTACTGGAATGCGATGTAGAGCCTGTCAGCGACCCTGTCGTAGCCCATGCTAGCGTATCTGCAATCGCCGTTTCCGGGGGATATGTCCGCCACATCAGTCCAATTGAGCCCGGCGTCGATGGATTCGGCAACGCGGATCCGATAGTATCCTGTGGACGAGTTGAAATCCGAATACGCGACATACAAGGAGCCGTTCTTGTCCACCGCACATGACGGCCAGACATCATGGCCGGGGGAGGACGCTACCGGGATATCGTCGATCCATCCAGACATAGGGGCGCCAGCTATTCTCCCTGAATCGCCCAGCGGATCGGTCGTGATGATCTGCGCCACCGACAAAAAAAGGAGGAACGGTACGCAGATAGCTACCGCTCCCCGCATCCACCACCTTCTGACAGTCCTATCCACCCATCTATCCAATGCCGGTTTCATCTTCTCTCATTCCTGTACGCGGTCGCCTCAGCTCCGGTGATAAAGCCCTCGAGGCGGAGGGCCACCCACTGACCCAAATGTTGCTTGACTCCTCCCCCCAAGCCGGTCTGCCTTTTCGCATTCCTCTCCCGAAACACCCACTTTCAATCCCCCTGGCCAATTAAGGCCCAAACCTGATCATGATTTGTCTTAGGCTCTGACCGACATCGACAGGAACATCTGAAATACGTACGAACCTCCTCAGCGAAGGTTCATAAATCTCTCCGCTGCACAGCAGATCTTCACATATCTCCTTGAGCCTCTTCTTGCCGATGTGGATCTTCTTTGCCGCCTCAACAATGTCTTTCCATCCGACCCCTAGAGATTCTCCACCCAGCTTTCCTATGATATTCAAGATCGCACTGGTTTCGTCTTCTCGGTTTTTAGATTGTTCATCAATTTGAATGGCGAAGGACCAACTGTCTATGTTCCCAAGGTAATGGTTCGTCATGAATTCGGATTTTCTATCCAGATATACGCAGCGCGGGACGGAGTCCAAATATCGCTTTATTCGACGGATCTTGTATCCACAGCTCCCGTGAAAACACGGTTTGACGCTTTCGAGCCTATTCTCTGGAAATACCGAGAGCCAATATTTCCGAAATTCGTTGGTGTTGACTACCTTCAGGATTTTCTCTCTTGAGAGTCTCGATGCGTCATCTCGAATGATGAAATCCAGCCAACATGATCCTTTCACATAATGGGCACACCAGGTGTCTCCATAACGGCACCCCTCGTCGTTCTTCGGCCATTGCTGTTTCCGAGCCTTCCCTTCCACCCTTCCGACCATCTTCTACACCCCTGCAGATCCTTTCATCTCGATCGCCGTACACCCTGTGCGTTGAATCCCAGGACGGACGTCTGATTGATCGGGAACGGTTTGATAGCCGTCACGCTCTCGTCAATCCCGTTACTTTCAGCCGGATAATCGGCTCTCTGCGCATCGACCAGCGGTTCCATACGGCATTTTCTGCGATACCAAACGACACCATCCGCCTTGGTTATAACGGCCACGTCGATCGGACCACTGACTGAAACGTCACTTGTGGAATATCGCTGGCGCATCGAGCTCAGACTGACCAAGAACTCTGCGAACTTCGCCATCTCCTCCTTCGGCAGGATTGCGATGTTGTCATTTACCGGTGAGAAGAAGTGTGCTATTTCATAGGAAGTCAGGACTTCAATCTCCGCTTTGAGGATCTCTTTCCCCTCCTTCCTAAGTTCCTTCCCTATTGTCTTGAATTCGCTGATCTTCATCGAGTCCAGGAGGATCTTCTCCGCGCTGGCCACAAATTTGCTGAGAGTCTCCTTCATGATGAATTCCATCGCATCTAGGTACTCGGGATGAACCCCTCCCAAAAAGCATCGAGCGTCGTCTATCGCATAGCAGAACGGAGAAATCAAGGATCGTTTTTCGAAATCGATGGATCCTTCCTCAGTTTGGCAGCATCTGAGCCTGCCGATCACAGGAGCGCTTATCTCCAGACAGACGTAAGATGGGAAGATGTCCTGGCTCCCATAGCCTGCGATTATCACGTCGGACAACTTAGGAACCCAAAGCTGGTTGCTATTCTTGACACAAAGGCATGCCGCGATGTAGGCTAGTCTTCTTGAGTCGTCCTTTGAAAGAGAGAGATCTCCGAAGGTTGAGCGGTACGCGTCCCAAATCGTCATTTCGAATCTCTTCTTGACTTCCTCCAGCTGGTCTTCTCCCATGCCGGTGGAAAATTCGGCTTTTTTCCATTTGCCCTCACGCTCTTTGATGCTCTTTGAGACCACCTTCGTGATTCGGCTCTTATCGAACTTCTCTGAATCCTTCTCAGAGAGCGCGAAGTCTCGGACGAATCTGAAGTAGGATTCAACCATCGTTTCGAAATACGCGTTCTGTGCCTCCTCCGGTATCTTCTGCATCAGCTTACTCAGAAAAGTGAGGAAGTCGTCTGCATATCCCTGGACATTTGCAATGACCTTGCTCCCCAGCTGATACCCGTACAGCTTAACGATGGTCTCCCAGGGCAGTCCCATCCAGTCTGCACTGCCGCTAAACATGAATGCGATGTGATGGCACTTCGGTAATGGTATGATCTTATCGGTCGATTCAAAGATCTTGGGCGACGGCGTATTCTTTCCGTTGCCCGAGTACATCATGCTGCTCGTTGTCGCGCTGTCTGCCGCGAGAGCTACTCCTTCCTGGTTCATGATAAGAACTTCTGATGTCAAAACCTTACCTCCAATTTCTCCCGTCGACCGTGTCTTAGCTGTTTATGCCTCGGCTTTCATTCTTCGAGAACCTCATACAACTGGGCCGACGGGGCTCAGTTGTACAGGTTACTCCTTCCAAGGGTCTTTTGGGGGACGACCATCCTGTTATCACCGATGTCGAGCTCGTTGTAAACGAGCGCCCTTAGCCAGTCGTCCTCTGGGACGACGCTCTTAATTAGGAATTCGTTGAACGCGCTTTCGTCCTCAAGGAGGAGGCTCACGAATCTGACTCTGTCAGTTTCGTCGATTATCAGAGGAAGCATGTCTTCCTCCTCGTCGTCGTCCTCGTCATCCTCCTCTAACTTCAGCTTCCGGGCGAGCTTGCCGACCATCCTAGTCAGCATCTCGTGGTCTGCCCTTAAGTTTTGGAGTTCTTCAATCAGCCCGCCGAAGGTCTCTGATACCTTTCCCTCCAAAGTCTGTCCATTCATATCGATGAGGAGATTCTCATCCATCACACGAGTTTTCTTAAAATCGCTTGTGCCGTTCATTTTATCTCCCCGATTGCTGATTTTAAATCCAAAATCAAATAGCATTTGGTGACTATAAATATCTGCCGTTTATTCATGAAAAACAGAGGAGAAATCCTTTATTGAGATCAATCAGATGTCTATCTGACAAGCTTTGATTTCGATGCGGCCTCATCGAATCGTTCAATAAGAGTGACTAATTCCTTGCCTTTCTTGGAAAGACTTATCCTTTTAATCAGATGCGGCGAACGTTCTTCCCTTATGTCTATTAGCCCAAGGATCTGTAGTCTCAACACGAGGGCCATCATTTTTGGATAGTTGGAATGAACTTCGATGAGTTCGTTGGCCATGATCTCACCATGATCTTTTAGAAAAAGAAGGAGGTCGGCAAGATATGGCTGTGAAAGAATGCTTCTTCGAATTCTTCTTGAATTCTTCATTTTAAATCCAAAATGCAATTACTTGCCATATAAATAAAGACTGCTATAATCATCTGGGAATAGAGAGAAATGGTTCATTTTCTTGCATTTCGTCTGGCCGATCTGAAGACATTGAATGCTATGAACAAACCGATAGGAACCAAGAATGCCAGAACAATGATAGTCACGAGTATTCTCGTATTTGCATCGAAACTTGACTCATACATTGGGATGATAATTGATGTAGCGATAAGAGCCTCAAGGTAGAGAGTCACAAGTCCCAACAGCCTATTTCTCGCAGACTCGAGTTCGAATTGAGCATCTTCAAGCAAGAGATGCGCCCGTTCATGGAGATCACGAACTTCTTTCTCAGTTCTATTGATTTGATGTCTGAAAGAATCATAAGCACTTCTGATTCCGGAGTACCGAAGTGCCCATATCTCAGAAAGGCTGGGCAGTTCTGGAGTTCTCCGGGCATTCAGTGTCTTCAATCTCATCTCGAAATCATTCATATTCTTGCCAATGTTGAGGATGTCATTCGTAGCGCTCTTTTCGATTCTTGAACATTCATCTACCGAGACAGACAATTCCTCGATTGTAGAGAGTAATTTGGTCTTCTTTCTTTCAAGAATCCGTAATCTCCGATTACTTGCAAAAGCCCTCGGTTTCTTAGAGCTGATCAATTTGTCGATTTGACAAGCTCCGATGTCGATCTCTCTGATCTCGTCTCTCAGATTTTTCAGCTTAGCTTGGATTATCTTCTCCTGGTGCTCCAATTCCTTATGAATATCATCGACCGCCACTCCCCAATTATCAAGCTTTGCGAGCGATCTCGATAGTGAAAGAAATTCTCGGCCAAAGATTACTATTCTATCCTTTGAGGAATTATCGTCTCTAAGTTGTAGAAAATATCCCATTCCTGGAACGATTCTTGACGCCTTTGCTGCGCCACTCACAGAGACATCTGTTGCTGGACAATAAGGGAGTTTTGGAATATTCCTGATTTCAATGAAAAGCGATGATTCATTGAATAGTGAATCTCCATAGATTTTGAGTTGCCATATATGAGATAGCCCACATTTATGCTTAACATCTTCTTCGGAAAACTTGATGCACTTCGCCTTATCTTCAAAGCCTGCGATGGAGATTATCTTGTGCTCGAAATCGGCGTCCAATAGACTCTCACCAATCTTATCATTTTTTATTGGAGATCCTGATTCAAGCGATTTTCTGATGGAGTCAATCACCGATTCGTACTTCTCTTTCAATCCTTTCCATTCATCAATTGCCATTTCGTAGGAAGCATCATCCTTAGGCGAGACAAGCAAGCTGAGCGCGAGGGTGTCGTTTTTTTCGCATTCGGTCCGGTATTCGACTTGATGTTCTTCTCCAAGCGCTTTCAACGCATCTTGAAATCGCGGATTCTTATTAGAGATTCCAGTGTATATCGGATGACCGTCTTCCTTTATTGAGAAACCCTCGGATCTCAGATATTCCTCGATTTGTGGTATCCGATTGTCGCTCTCATCTCTTTTCCTCCAGACCAAAAAGGAGAATACGTAGGGGAATTTCATCACAATTCCTTCATGGCTTTCTCAGCGGTCCTTTTTCCTTGAATTCATCGAGCGTTCTTTTCAACTGACAGACGGGATTATTTGGAATTCTGGGCTCATCGTTGACAAATTCGATTACAGTCCCGGCAGCTATTCCCCTCTGTCTGGCAACCATGGATGCCTCTGCAGGCAATATTGGAATTAGCCTCTTGATAATCTTCAATAATTTCTCTTCATCATAATTTGCCATGGCGGCTGCGACTAGTTCCCTGAGAACCGGCTCAGTCTGCTTATTAACCGTCTTCGGATGTCTGTTTACATAATCTATGATAACCATTGCTCTCTCTAGGTTTCTGACAACTGCATCATCACATTTCTTTCGGTTTGCCATCTTCCTCACCAACTATTTCTAATTCTGGCGTCTTCCCAAATGATTCTTCAAGAGGCGTCGTTCTAATATCCGAGATAGATGTGTTTTTAGATTTATATTGAGCGGTAATCTCTATAAAGGCTATGTTAACGGTCCAGGGTCCCCGATGCATATGAACGCCCCCCAATATCGAGGATTGGAGAACGGCTTTGCATCTTTATGAGCGTCATAAGTCAATATGTCGAAGTGTTCTCGCATCGCTTTGTTTGAGTTGATTATCTCTGCGATCTCTCCCCCGGTCAATCCCCTCAGGTACAGCTGAGCATCCCTCAAGGATTCCGCCTTCGGCATCTTCCGTTTCAACAGATTCTCATAGAATCTGTTCATCAGCAGCATTGTCGCAAGGTCATCTACGGACCAAAGGCTGACTACAAGGGTCTTCGCACCTGCGAGAACGAAAGTCCTCCGCAGCCCGAAGACTCCCTCACCGGCACGGACATCGCCGAGACCTGTTCCGCAGGCAGAGAGAACGACGAGCTCCGTCCCAGATAGATCCATCTCCGAGACATCTTCAGCCGTCAGAGCCCCATCTTCTGCCTCAAGAGGTAGGTTTCCCCCTCGTTGATAAGTGTTGTACCCCGCCAATACGAGGCCGGATCTGAGCAGTGAATTCTCCAGTTTGGCTGCCAATCTCTCTATATTGCCACCAAATTCCATTCCGCCTGCCTTTTGTTTCATCCCACTCCAGTCGTTATCTTCGAAGAAGAAGCCGTGCGTGGCTACATGGAGAATCTTCGGGGATTGTATCTTTCGAATCTCCCCTTCAAGAGCATCGCCACGCATGATCGGTCTGACAGCTAGCAGTCTTGCTATGAAGTTGCCTTCGAAGTTCGTTGCCGGCAACTCATCCATTATGTGCTTGCCTCTCTCGAACTCCCTCGACCGATGATAATGGGTCTCCTCTGTCTCCTTCTTCCTCTTCCTATCGGAAGCGAGGTTGAAATCAGGGTCGGCTATTACTTTCGAGGAGCCATGACGTTTCTTGATATTCCTTTTCACCCTTAGCATGTCCCTCCCAGTGCCGATATAGCTTACTAGATAATTCTCAATTAGCATCTTCCCGTTGCTGCTTCGTAATATCTCGAACGGGAGAAGGTTCAGCTGCCCGTCAGGAGCTAATATTATCTCTTTGCATCCCTCGAACGAGGGCTCTATCTTCTTGAGAATCAGCTGTTCGAGCTTGGTCTTTGAGTCGCCCGTTACGGATACGATGTCGCAATCTTGCTCAGATTCTCCTTCCATTGAGATGGCTTTCTTCAACTCCGCGATTGCAGCGTCGATGACCTCCGCGTCACTGAGGTTGATTATCTCGAGCTTTTCGGGAGCGTCTTTCCTACAGATAAATGCTGAGTATCTCGGACCTTCTCCCAAGAGGCTCTTGCTATCTGACATATTCGATTTGATGCCCGACTTGTAGAAGCGAACGAATTCGACAAGGACTGATCCTTTTCGCAGCAATCCGGATACGGCAACGACATCTGATGCGGCGATCCTCTTTTCGACAACGTATTCAGGTATGCGTCTCGAAAGCTCTCGTTCCAACGATTCACTCTTCTCATAGAGTTCTTCAATTTTTTCCCGTGTGCGAACTCGATCACGAGAAGTCTTTGCGGCCTGATACCTCAGCATCGTCATGTTGCGTACATGGGACAATTCCTTGAATTTCAATCTGAGTTGAGGGTTTTTCTTCGCCAACAGTTGCTCCCTCTGCATTGCGAGGATTTCTGCAACGATGCCTTTCCTTCTCAGTACGGTGTTGAATGCGAATTCTATTTTGTCGTGAGATTGATGCGAGAGGACGATAGACAACAGAATGTCAAATCTTCTCTGAGTTGTGCCTATATACGCAAGCTTTTGTTTCTCGTTGGCCATTGAGAAGACGTTTCTGATTGTCTCGTCGTCTATCTCGATCGCATTCTTGATTGAATTGAAAGCCTCATTGATGCGATTGGTATGGTAATATACCAATGCAAGACCGGACATGGTGCTAGAATTATCTGGATGATTTTCTCCGAACGACCTGCCGACTATCTCCAAAGCTTCCTTGTACAGATTTTCAGCTTTCTTGTAATCGCCCACCGAATCATAGACATTCGCAAGGTTGCGTAAAGAAGCCGCATAGTAGGAATGGTCTTTTCCGAGCGATTTGCCTATTATTTCAAGAGCTTCCCTAAGCAACTTCTCAGCTTTCTTATAATCGTCGATCGAATCATAGACGAGAGCAAGGTTATTCAAAGAGGTCGCGTAGCTCGGATGACCTTTTCCGAGCGAACGACCAGTTATCTCTGCAGCTTCCTTGAGCAGTCTTTCAGCTTTCTCGTAGTCGCCCATCGAATAATAGAGGCTCCCCAAGTTGTTCAGAGAGGTCGCGTAGTCAGGATGATCTTCTCCGAGCAGTCTACCTCTTATCTCAAGAGACTCCTTATGAAGCTTTTCGGCTTTCTTATAATCGCCGATCGAATCATAGAGGCTCCCCAAGTTGTTCAGAGAGGTCGCGTGAGAGGTCGCGTAGCTGGAACGATCCTTTCCGAGGGTTCCGCCCTTTATCTCCAGCGCTTCTTTAAGAAGCTTCGCTGCTTTCTCGTAGTCGCCCATCGATTCATAGACGAGAGCAAGGTTGTTCAGAGATATCGCATAGCTCGGATTGTCCTTTCCGAGCAATTTGCGGGTTATCTCCAAGTCTTCCTTGTGCAACTTCTCGGCTTTCCTGTAATCGCCGATAAAGCCATATATGCTCGCAAGATTGTTCAGAGTGGCCGCATAATCTGGATGGTCCTTTCCCAGCGTCCTGCGTCTTATTTCAAGAGTTTTCTTGTAAAGCTTTTCGGCTTTCTCGTATTCACCCATCGAATCATAGACTCTTGCAAGGTTGCTTAAAGAGGTCGCGTAGTCGGGATGGTCCTTTCCCAGCGTCCTGCTAAATATCTCCAGTGCTTCCTTATGTAACTTCTCGGCTTTCTCGTAGTCGCCCATCGAATCACAGGCACTCGCAAGGTTGTTCAGAGAAGTTGCATAGATTAGAGGGTCATTTCCCAGCGATTTGCGGATTATCTTCAAATCTTCCTCGTATAGCTTTTCGACTTTCTCATATTCTCCCATTGAATCGTAGTCGTTGGCAAGGTTGTTCAGAAAAGTTGCATAGTTCGGATTGTCCTTTCCCAGAGATATGCGAGTTATCTCCAGAGCTCCCTTGTATAGCTCTTCGGCTTTCTCACATTTGCCCATCAAACGATAGACTTCTGCAAGGTTGTTCAGAGAAGCCGCATAATCGGGATGATCCTTTCCGAGGGCTCTGCCCTTTATCTCCAGCGCTTCTTTAAGAAGCTTCGCTGCTTTCTCGTAATCGCCGGTCGAATAATAGATACCCGCAAGGTTGTTCAGAGAGATCGCGTAGCTGGGATGATCCTTTCCGAGGGCTCTGCCCTTTATCTCCAGCGCTTCCTTGTGCAGCTTTTCGGCTTTCGTGTAATCGCTGATTGATTCATAGACTTCTGCGAGGTTGTTCAGAGCGGCTGCGTAGTCGGGATGATTCTTTCCGAGTGACTTGCCGGTTATCTCTAGAGCTTCTTTGTATAGCCTTCCTGCTCTCTCGTAATCGCCCTTCGAAAAAGATTCCTCAGCAAGTTTCTCGATTTCATCTATCTTGTCATGATTTTGTTCCATCTCAGAATGCCCTTTTCGACTCATTGCCGACCACCCGTCTTCGCTTCATCGATAAGAAGAAATGCTAATAATAATGATTGTTCAGTAGTTTGTTGACAGACTCTGACTATAAGATAGCAATTGAACCTGATTCGTTGTCCATAATCATCCAACGCTAAATAATTCATCGATGATCTAATTGGTGGACGAAAAAGAAAAATGCGTTGGATGACAGCGGCGTGATAAAAACGCCACGCCATCTGCCCATCCTGCCAGTTTCAGCCCTGGCCCTGTTCAGGCTCGCCCCCGTCGTCGTCTCCGAGCTCTTCTGCAATCCGTGCTTCGAACTCGTCGACCAGCTCAATGGCGTCCCCTTCTGGCATGCCGGACTCAATGAGGGTGCGCTGTAGCTCCATGAGGTCTTCTCCAACTTCTCTTGCAACCATCGTCCATCACCCCCTGCTGCCTTGATTGATAGGCTTTGCATGAGTATAGGTAATAGCTGCTTACTTATATCTTTTATCAATATAGGCATTTGCCAGTGTAAGGATTATAGCCGGTATAATAATTACTGGCTATATGTAAAGGCTTAAATAGACTTAAGTCAATTGAACTAAGCGAGGTCACTAAATGAAGGATAAAGCGCTAGCCGATAATCGGGAGATAGCCAGACATAACGAAATGAAGGCGCTGGTTGTTCTGGGAAAACTGAACAACGAGCCGCTGTACGTCACGAGAATCATCAAGGAAGGCAGTCAGAATAAAGGCCTCCAGGATTGGGAGATGGACAAAACGACGAAGCCGGGTCTTCGTTCTGCCCTGACCAGGCTTGAGGAAGAGGAGGGCATATTGACGTCATTTATGGCTGAGTCGGAGATCAGACACAGGGACACACTGCACTACAAGATCGTCCCCGCCCTCGACATCTTCGCGAAGATCTCCGAGACCTACGGGCTCAGCGTGGTGTCGTTCCTTCGTAGCAGCAAGTTCGGCCAGCTCGTAATCGTCGACAATCTGCGAGATTATCTCAAAAGAAAGTTGGAAGTGGACGAGGGCGAACTCGCAGGCTGTTCTGAGCTGCTGAGAGACATTACCTTCCTCGCGCAGCACTCAGCGAGAGCGCTTGAAGTCCTATTATCCACCTCGCTGCTTTTCGATAGAGAACTCCCGAAGGCTCAGCCGGAGAAGACGAAGGCGATCATTACGTACCTCAGAAACGTGATGAACATGGCATTCGCCTTCGATATGGCTGTGAGTTCCAGGATGAAGCTGAAGGAGGAGGGGATAACCGCGAAAATCACCCTCACGACAATGGCAACGATAGAGAACAAGGAAGTCAAGATCGTCTCCAACATCAGGACCGACAAAGCAACGAAAAGGAGGAGTTGACTGAAACATGGATCTCTCTTCATCTGCGCGGGGGCATCTGCAGCCAACCGGTCCTGAGTTGCGACAGGAAAGCAGCAATAGGATCGATTGGAATGAGTTATCGACTGAAGATATTCGAACGTTCCTCCGTGTGATGGAGCCGGCCATTGTATTGTCTAAAGCCATAGAAGCGATGGAGCCGGAGGAACAGCGCACGTTCTTCGAGAGAATGGGACGTTATATAATGGAAGAGAAGCAAGAACGCGCCGAGACGCACGCAATCCTAGAAAGGGCCAAATGGTTGATAGGATGGGCGGATCTCCTAGACCGAGTGCCCGACGTCGCGGTGACATCCGGTGCCGCACAACCGAGTTGCGGGCCCTCCGTGAGGCAGAACGTTGCGCTCGTGGCGCATCATGAAGTGGCGCCTCAGGATGTTGCGCTTGAGATTCCACAGAACCATCACACTGTGACCGTTTCGACCTCTGTGGCAGCACCTACCGTTGAACCTTCTAGCGTATTTGTGCGCGCGAAGAAAGGAGCAGATGGCTTCTATCACTGCGGACAATGCAATTATACTGCACGCCGATCGGGGACCCTGAGGATGCATCGATTCAGAAAGCACCGAAATCCCATGAAGTGACGTTCGAGAGAATTCGAAGATTGGCGTATGTACGGTCTTGGCTAGTGCTCTCATTGAAATAGGAGCATTAGATCTTGGAAAAGCCTTAGCTATTTAGTGGGTTTGAATCCCACCGAGCCTGCTACTTAAACCAGAGATTTTGTATACGCACAACTCCGTGCGTAGCTGCCCAAAAAATTTTTTATGAAACGGGAACTCCTGGCGTAGTCTCTTTTGTTCCTCTAACTTTTTCATTGATTTTTTCAGCAATTTCATCAATTATTTTTAGCCAATTCTCTACCATCGGAAGATTGATTGGGACAGGTTCGCCAATCTTAATAGTGGCATCTTTGATCTTTCTTTTGAATTCGTAATCTACTATTCCGCCTTGGTGAACAATGACATTACGATAGGCCATAATTCGTTTTAACTCCGTTTCATGGTCCAAATCAACTAAACAAAACACACCAGTTAATCTTCTAAAATGGGTTTTCAATTCATCGATATCGAAACAAGAATAAGTGGAAACAACCGTCATTCCTATTGCTTTTTTTGAAGCATAATTCATCTTTATTAACTTCTCATAATTGAAATTTTTCTTGATTTCCTTATAGAATCTTTTTTCGATGAATTTATTTTGTGAAATGGCCGAAATTGTGATGTCTTGACAAAAGACTTCCAACGCTGTGACTCCTATTACGACACTCTGTTCAAGCAATACCCTTGATTTTGCAATTTTAATGTTTTTAAATAGACTGATGAGCGATTTGAACTGATTTTGATTCTTCTTAATCGCGTTCTCTATTTCTTGGTTGAATTTTTTCATGTTTGGAGGTTTGATTGCTTTCTCCATCGCCTTCGAGATTTTTTTCTCAAATTCTTTTCTCGTAATTCCTTGAGCATCTGAAAGTAAATCAAAAACAATCTCCTGTGTAATGCCAATCGTCTTTTTCCCACCAGTTGTTATGATGTCATCAAAAAAGGGTTGAAGACCCGCCAGAACCCGAGCCTTCTTGATATTCACAGAGAACATTCTCAAAGGTTCTTTGGATACCCTTGCCATTTCGCTCCCCTCTCCCTTAATCATGTATTTTACTATATATCTTTATGATAGTAATCCCCGAGAAGGATCTTTCAAAGCATTTATCTCGGCTGAGAGGGATTCTGGGGGTTGACATTTGCCTGCACGGTTACATCTGCGAAAATTGCGGATGTACCGAGTTTATCTTAAGAGGTTCGATATTGGATGAATGGTTCCGAAAAGCCTCGAAGCGCTGAAGAGAGATGCTCCCTCGAGGCTATGATTGCAGCCTTCCCGAAATGCCGTAAAGCACCCAGGCTGCATTTTTTATCATAGCCGGTAAATTTTAACGGGTTCAAAGCTAGGTATCTCCGGTTATTCAATGCGGACAAGGCTGCTGAAAATATAGAAAAAGAAGACTGAAATGGTTTGGAGCCGGTAGCGTAGAGTGTGGAGGGACACCGCTCTACGTACCCCAGCCGCCATTGAACATGCCTTCGATTGTATCGCGTATCGCTTGGCAAGTCTCACATGCCTGTTCTACAGTTGCCTCTGCCGCGTACGCGATGCATTCGAGAAACTCATGCGTCATCACTCATCACCTCCTTCTTCTTCATTCTCGGGGTAATCGTCATCCTCGTCCCATCCCCCTTCTTCGTCTGGCTCAGTGAGTTCCTTCAGCATCGCCCTGAATCTCTCAGCGGCGGAATCCGGACTGTCGTTGTGTCTGCGAATCACTGATATGTCATAGACGGACTCTTGCGGGTAGTTGAGAACCACCTCGCCGTCGAACTCCGCGTTCCTGTTCCATCTGAAGCAGCACAGATACGCGGCTTCGAGCTCCTTCACCAGTTGCTCGTTACTCTCAGAATCATCGAGCTCCTCACCGGATTGCTGCAGAATATGAGCCCATACGCTTCTCACATAGCGTATGAGGGTGCAATCGTAGAACAGGGGGCGACCGTCGTTGATGATGTTTTCCAACGCGGTAGGCGTGTCCCTCGCCTTCTGGAGGAAACCCTCGTAATCGCTCCATCCTCCAGACTTGAGCGATCTGAGCTCGGTCTCCGCTCTCTTTGGGATTAGCATCTGCAGACCACCTCCGCCCTCCGGCCATGTCTCCTATTCGCGGAGGCGGCATTCTGGCTCTCGATATACCTCAATAGGATGTCGTTCTCGGCTCTGCCAAACCTGCCGATGAAGTCCCTGATGGATGCTATCGGGAAGATTCGCTGTTCACCTGGCGCCCGGGCGGGACCGAAGATTTCCTCATTCGCAACCATTATTCTTGGGACACCTTTTGTCCCATCTAGTACTTGCATGTCGAACCCGACGACCGCGAAGGCGATTGATGCGGATTCTCTTGTGCTGAAGTCGGGCTGCTTTTCGCGAGAAATTAGTCCGGTTTCTCTAAGCTTGGTTACAGACTCCATTATCCCGGAATATGAAACGGCACTCTCGTCAACTATGACGATTCTCGCTCCTCGAGGGATGTTCCCAGTTATCGTTCCGTCTGAACTCATGCAGCAGTATCCGAGCGGATTGCCGCCATCGGTTCTAAGTCGGTCTATCGTGTGAGCGCTTACGACGAGAGCGGTTCCGGATCTCTTGTATCCGAATAATGTGTCGGCCGAAATCTGCCGGGAGACCTCCTTGACCACGTCGAGTACTATCTCGGAAAGTTCCGGAAGATGCTCAACTAGCAACTTTCTGAAATTCAGTCCGATGTCGGATGAGGGGGGTACTCTGCTCTCGTCCTCGGGTCGGCGGACTCCGTCGCCGAACGTCAGCACTCCCGCTTCGATCATCAGCGAGATGAATCTCTCCTTCGGCATCCCTTTCCGACGCGCATTCTCATGGGTTCCGGTTATATTGTTCTGCATTTTTACCTCACTAGATCGAACAAATTCTCTCACCATCTGATTATTTCAACCTTTCGAGTACCGAATTCGACCTATCGTCGCGGCTGCGACAGATTAATGTCGTGAAAATCTGTTATAGGCCACCCGAGCGTCTGAGAGGGGCAGCTCCTCGAATTCAGGATGGATGTCAGCTATGACAATCAAAATGATACCAGCAAGAAGAGCGATTCTACAGGAGTTGCTTGATCGCAAAGCTGTAGATTGCGACCCAGGAATATCGTATTTTGTGAAATCACCGAATCCCTGCCTCTACCAGAACAGGAGATCTAGAATCATACCAGCTACATACGAGGATGTGAAGAACACTCTTCTCGCTGACTGCTCGAAGGCTGATGAATTGAAGTATAAAGCTGAGATGAAGAAGTTTGGAAGTGCAGTCAGAAGTCTGATAAATGCGGTCTATGTGAGCTATAAGAAGAAATGGAACGACCCTAATACCAACGTATGGATTCAAAATGAAGATATGAGGAGTAACTGGTTTCTATTCATAACACCTGCAGGAATATCGGCTGTCATAGATGACCCATATAAGAAGACGAAGATGCTTCGCGAATACCTTTATGAACATAATGACAAGGCGTTTTCCGAGACCGAAGTCAGTCGTAATCTTAGTAGATTGGACGCCAAGATCGATTCATCGACGAGATATATTGCTCATATCAGCAATGAAGTCAATAGAATGAACATGAACAAGTTCTTGATTCAGATCACATATCCTTCAATGTTACCGTATGCTGAGGATATCTATACCAAATCTCTAGAATCACCATCATCAAAAAAGGTTAGAGCCATACCTGTCGGTGCGAGTTTCTCGAATTCCGACAAGCGACTTGACACATTGATCCGGAAAGAGATACCATTTCTGAAACTCTGCATAAGGAGAATCAAGGAATCGCAGATGGTTCTCGAATCCGATATCGGAGACATCGTTCAGGAGGTCGGGGATGAGCATAAGATAGGACGCCGATTGATTGAAGAGGTCACTGACCTCCTAATCGATGAATATACAAGGTCACAATCAAAATGAAGAATATATTCTTCAGTCTTCCACTTCGACAAATAGCGCTCGATAGAAGAGTGCTTCGCAAAATGGACATGTATCCCAGATGTTGGATACGATCTTCCTATCTGCGGCCTTTGGATACATCTTCCTCCCACAAGAATTGCAGTAACTTGCCTTCTCCAGCTTCTTCATGCCAAAGTTAATCAGATCAAAAGCACAGCCCAGATATATCGATAACATGAGCAGTAATATCAGATAGACGCCGAGGGAATAGAAATTAATAAGGACCGTTGGAAGAAGAACTAAAGCAAAAGGCGACAGGATTGCCAGGAGAACTACTATTACCACAAATCTCGCCTTCATCACAATGCGTCTGATTTCGCGCTCACTAAGGATTTGCGGTTTGGAAATCGATAGTCGGTCTGCGAGCAGAATTCTTATACCTATGCTAATCTCTCGGGAACCCCATATTGATATCAGTGGTGATGCAATTACGGCGAATAAGACTGCCGATCCATCTATGATGGGTGAGGACATAAGTTGATCCGCGGCAATCAATGGGAGAAAACCTAGGAAAATCCCGCTACCGAGAGACAGCATCGTCGAAAGAGTGACAATCACCCCTCTGCTCTGCCCATCTTCTGGTCTATCTGAGAATATCAGTCCTATCTCGAAAAAGGGAGACATCACCACTGTAAGATAAACCGATAACAGCACTATGATTGGTAACCATATTGAGAATGCTAGATATTGAGGGATGAGCCAAAACATCGATGGAAGCACTTGGAGATATAGGCCGACAGGAATAACTCCGACGAAACCGACCAGGACGGAAACTCTCCAATTCGGTTTGAGGACACCCCCTTCAGATCTTTCTGATTTCTCAGAATATGGGGAAAGGAAATCAGTGAATTTCTCAACTGCGTTCCAGATTGATGAGATTGGCAATATAGGGTCGTGTTTCCTAAGCAATCTGGAGAGAGTACAATAACCTTTGGTGAGGTTGTCGGCGACACCATCAGAGATACCCGTCCTTATTGCCGCCCATCCATTGGATTCTGACTCCCGAATCTCACACAACAACTTTGCCATCATGAGAAAGCCAATGCCGAATATCGGGAATCGCAGGAATATGATGGCGACTTCCGCTGCATTTCTTAGCGGGCTCTCATTTGCCAACGGTGCAATGACCGAGAACAATGACAGTGCGATAATGAATCCAGTCGAAAGAGTATAAAATAGCAACAGGAGACGGGCTGTGTTTTCATAGAAGCCAAGCTTCCATTGATCATGATCCCGGTAATGAGATAGTTCATGGTAGATTATGAAATCCAAGATCTTCGCTTGCTTGAGATCGGTCTCTCTCTCCAACCTCTCCGTGATTTCATCTGTATTCTCTGGAATCTCCAGAATCGATCTCTGCCGACTCCCAAGAATCCTTATCCCTGGCCGAATGGTCAGTCTTGGTTCTATGCGCCCTCTTGGGATTTCCTTCCTCAAAATTTCTTCTATTCGATGCATAGACTTGAAACCGGGTTGACCGGCGGGCAAAGATGCAATCTCTCGCTTCATAAATCCCTTATAGAGGAGGTGGCTGAATGGAAAGACAAGCATCGAAATGACAGCAAGGAGAATGAAGTCGAGGGAAGTACCGCCTATCTGATGATACTGGAGCATGAATGAAAGAAGTGAAATCACAATGGTAATCAACAGCGTAATGAACAGAATATTGGTATGAGTTGGAAATCTGTAAGGATTTGGTCTGGACCTCATTTTATTCGAGATATCATCGTTCTTTCCATATTCCATTATTTCTATCTCTAAACCCCATCTTCCTACGCATGCTTAAATACTGATTAAGAACGAAATGGCTAGGATTTTGTGTCCAGTGCAATCATGCTCCGATTTTTCTGAGCGGACAATCTACTATCTCATTCCGAGTTCGAATCCCTTCTCGTCCGCATCCGTGCTCTAACCATCATGGGGGCATTATTCAATCGGATTTCAACATAGAATCGGGTTGTTTTACTTGTCCATCAGCCCAATATCATACTGAAAATTAATCTATTCCAGAATCCCCCAGGCTAGACCAGTCAAATGTCCCTTTCTCGATCTTTCTGAATATTTCGCGAACACCGAACTCAGCATGATCTACCAATTTCTTTAGTCTTTCTTCAGGGGTCATCTCGGGATGTAATCCGACCATAATAGCCGCAAATACTCCTTCAGGATCAAGGCTGTTCACATTCTGGAAAGTTTCACGTTTCCCTCGTTCATAGGTCTTATCGAGAGCTATGCCCAGTGCGGCTCCGAGAGTCCAAACATCACGTTGTTCGTCGAAATATCCTTTCGTAACAAGTTGCTTCATGTGATTCTTTGCTTCATCCGTAGCGGGAATTGTTCTTGATTCTCCAAATGCAAGACTCAAAATTTCACCCCGCAACTCCTGTTCTCATGATGTCAGATCCCTCTTTTTCCCCTTGATGAATCACAGTATTATCACTTTTTATCTTGCCTTCAAGGAATTTCTCATCACCCTTTCTTAACTCGCGGTCGGTAACCAAGAGTACGACCTGGTCAGCAAGTCTAGGCAGAAAGGTAAGTACGCGCTTTCCATGTTTGGTATCGAGACGACCAAATGGGGTATCCATAAATACGGGTGCCTTGACATGAGCGCATTTATTGAGGGCAGCGATAAGTGCTAGAGCCACAATTTGTTCTTCACCAGAAGAACGCCATTCCGGCCTATCAAGAACAGTCCCATCGCTTGTAATGATATTTAGGCCGAATTGTTCATTGATTTCTAGTTTTGAAAAGCTCTCCTTTGTTCTGAGTTCTTTGAAGAATTCTGAGGCTTTACTCCCAACATCAGATCGACGGTCATTTCTATATGTTGAAATTGCATTTTCAATTACTTCTGCAATAGCCTTTGCTACCTCTATCCTATTATGCAGTATCTTCAATTCTTTTTGATCGATACTTGCTAATCTCTGTTCGAGTTCTCGTTTGACTTCCATATCGTCCAGGAGTTTTTTATCTTCACTTTGTTTTAATCCAACGAGACGTCCTTTTTCCTCTCTCATGTTCTGGATTTCGATTTCCAATCTTCTTGGTTCTTCCTCGTCAATCCCTTTCAATCTTTCTTCAACATCCTTTAGTTGAGATTTTTCTGATGCTATTTGATATTCAATTCTATTTTTTTCAGCTTCTTTCTTATCGAAAATATCTCTCTCTGTCGTTTGTTCCATCATAATAGTTAAACGATCGATATGATCCCGGTATTCTAGATTTGGTTGAGGTATCTCTGTAAGGCTTTCTATTGTTATCCGAGTGTCTTTGAGTTCAGATTCAAATTGTCTGAGTGCTGATTCGTTGAGAATTGTTCCACACAACTTGCATTTCTGATCCTTTATTGCCCTTTCGAGGTCCTCGACATGAGAGATTAGACGCTGTTTCCTTTCATATTTTCCCATAGACTCTTCATGTTTTTTCTTCAGATTTAACATGATATTCAAAGCTATATTCTTCAAGACCGTCTTGTAATATTGAGAGGCAAATTTCCTAATATCAGAGTTGACGACATCTCTCTTGCTTTCCAATTCCTTTATTTTACCATCTATAAGGAGTCTCTTAGTAGCGTCTTCGTGGACTGATTTTAAATCAACAAGATTCCGCTTCTTTTCCGAAATTTGAGTGTCGAGCTGGGCAATGTCGTCTTCAATTTTCTTTATCTCTCCATTCCTGTCATCAATTTCGAGGCGAATTGCGTTATAATCGTCAACATAGCTTTCATAAGCTTTACCTCCGAGCCGTCTAATGTTCCTACCATAGTCATTTTCGAATTTCTTTTGCACTTCATACAAGTCATTTCTAGCCGTTTTCAGGTATGGAATTCCAAGCACTTGTTCAATCGACTCTTGTAGCTTGGACCTAGATGAACTGTTCTGATCCAACAATTCTTCATAATCTCTCAACATTTCTCCATCGAAAAAGAAAAATCTACTTACATCACAAGGTATCATTCGATTGATTTCATGTTCGGGATTAGGGACAGTCTCTCCATTTTTTACCAATTCGATTTTCTTCCCATCTCGATATTTTGCATCTGAATGGGTATGAGCTTCCATTTTCCTCGTAATTATCCAGTCTTCATCCTCGTGTGAGAAATAGATAGTAACTCCGAATTGATACAAATCTTCCTTAAAGGCAGTTCTGTTCAATAGTGAAGTAGGGCGGATATCAATCCCTTTTCGATCAGTTACTTTTCCATAAAGAGTCCATAGTATGGCACGTAATATAGAGGTCTTCCCCTGACCATTATTCCCTCTAATAATATGGACCCCCATTCCATCTCCTGGGAATGCAATTTCATGCTCACCATAGAAGGGACCGAAGTTGATCATTCTTATTTTCTGAATAATCATTTCTTAGCACCAGTCCGTTGTGAAATTAATTCACTTATCTGCGCTTGACAAACGCCTCTATCCCCATCTAGGGGGTGCATTATCACAAGTGCAAGTATTTGCTCAATTATTGTCTTATCAATGGGAATCTCCCTTTCCTCATTAATCCTATTCAGTACTTGTAGCAATTCCTCCATTCCCATGATTATTCCTCCCACTCATCCTCTTCCAGGCTCATGTCAGTATCAGTCTCAAGATGGACATTATACTCGCCACATATTTTCCATAAACTATGGGTTATTTCAGGGTTAATAGCGTCTTTGGCAAAAATATATGCCCTTGCAAGTTCGCCCCTAATTATTGAGAATGACACATCTTCTTCCCCTTCTTCCGAAATTGGGAGCGTGATAACGTCGATTATATGTGCGGTTCGCTTTCCTTTCGCTCTTCTCAATAATCGACCTCTTCTCTGGATGTATTCTCTTGGATTCTTCGAGGATGCGACAATTACTGCTCCATCGGCAGATGGTATGTCGACTCCCTCGTCAAGACATTTTATGCTAACGATTATGCTAGGGTTTGATTCAAAAAATGTTAGGGATCGCTCTCTTTCCTGAGATGACATTTCTGAGTGATATTTGAGAATAGCAACATGGGGGATTTCGCTTTTTATTTTCGTTGTGATTTGATCAAGCTGAATCTTATCATCACAATAGATAATCCATCGCCCATTTGCAGGATATTTTTCCTTAACAACCTTACTCGTAACATCAACCTTATTTTTTGCAGTCTTTATGATTTCCGCACGTTGCATAAGCAAGAATTTTATTCTCTCAGAGCAAGTTTGTTCTTTCTGATCTTTATTGCTGGAATGTTCTATCGCAGTTCTACGTTTAATTTCATTTGTGATTTTTCCCCATTTTTCCTGTTCGTTTGCAGTTAGGTATGCACATACAAAATCGTAAGAATACTTGGCTAAGAAGTGCCCCAAGATTTTAACCTCTTTATCGTCATCTTTATTTAGATGAACACTGGCTCCCATTGGTAGATTATACACAGGTGATTCCCCAAACGCATTATCGAGAGCAATCGAACCTTCATTATCGAATTGTCTCTCAGGAGTTGCTGATAACCCCAATAGTGCCCAGAATTTCAGACTCAATATTTTCCGATGGATTGGGCTCCCTAGTCTGTGCACTTCATCAGCAACTAGAATTGGTTCATGAGCCTGACTGAAGAATTCAATGAAGTCATTAGATGCTGCAGTATGCATTGTCGCGAGAATCAATCTTGGAAGTTTGATGTCAGAAATGTACATTCTTTTTGCATTTTCTGATTTCCAATCATGACCGGCTCCAGCAAGAAGAATTGGAACCGAGGGAAAAGAGAATCTAAGATTCTCCAACCATTGATTGAAGAGTATTTTGCTAGGGACCAAAATAAGAGTTGGATGACCATCCTTTACAATGTTTTTAATTGCCCAGATTGCAGTAATAGTCTTTCCAGTCCCAGTTGCCATTGATAATATTCCTCTTCGACCGGATTTCTCCCATGACTCAATTGCCTGAAGTTGGTAATAGTAAGGGTCCACATTCGGACTCGCAATGGGCGCAAGTATTCTTTGAGATCTCATGTGGGCACCTAATCTGCAATCCTCCAGATTCGAATGTGAACGAAATCGATTGAGGATTTCTCTTTCAACCTCATTTAGGGGACGTACCTTAGTTCTACTAGTTCCACCACTGAATAATTTAGTTAGATAGTCAGCCTTTCGTTGAGCTTTTTTCTTTTCAAATTCGTCTCCCCAGGTGCGATAGACATCGAATTCTTCATCGTTTACCCAATCTTCTATCGACACAGCTTTCTGTGTCTCATTTCCAGATCCGGAAAATACTACCATATCACCACTATGGTCAACAAACGCGCCAATCTTCCGATGGAAGATGCCCCCGGGTCTTGTTGCTATAAACAAATCTAGTGAGTCTCTTTCAATTAGAAGGCGCAGCATTTCGAGACATTCGGCCTCCTCTGGATTTCTAGACATAGTCTCTAGGATGCTCACAAGAGATGATTCCTGTTGTTCCGATTCTCTTGTACCCCTTAGAGCGTATCCTTCTCTTGCAGCATTCTCATCTGGTTCTGGTATGTCAGGAGAACAGATAATTCTCGTTTTACCTCCTCGAATTGCGAAATCGAGTAACTCTACTCCCAGCTCACGGTAGATGCTTGCCCGAAAGAAGCCGACTGCACGATCATATCTTTCAGATACTCTTAGACAGGGGGCATAGAGTTCAGCAATTATGTTGTTCTCATCTGGGTTATATTCAGAAAGAAGGTTCAAATCGCGCAATCCCGAGGCGCTGCAGTTTTCGGCTTCCTTTGCCATTTATGGTTTCCTTCTATATGTCTTCTTATGATGTTTTGCAGGATTCTTTGCTGGGCTCTTTATTTCGTCTTTATTGAATCTGATTCTTGATTCCTTTGCATATTTACGGTCTTTCTCAATTGAAATCCATTTTCGCCCTTGTCTTTCAGCAATGTAACCTGTAGTATTACTTCCGGCAAATGGATCAAGCACAATGTCTCCAGGTTCAGTCAGGAAATTGATAAAGAATTCAGCAATGTCTCTTGGCATTCTAGCAGGATGAGGCACCTTACCTTTCTTTCGACATTGTCTCATATAATTGTCATTTGAATTAGTGTTGCTGAAGACCAAGACATTAGAAGGAATTGCTCCTTTGTTTTGTCGTAGAAAGGATGCTGCTCCAATATTATGCTCAGAGGGGCGTTTACCAGGATTATATTTACCGGATGAAAGAAGTTTCACCATATCTGAACTGTATTTCTTTAAAACGCGAGTATTATCGGCTTTTGGGCGATCTATGGGCGACATCCACCATATATTTGTATACGCATCCTTAACTCGAATTCGCTCGATATTGACCCATTGAGCCGGACCTGGTAATCTTGCCTTATTGTATGCAACAAACTGTTGACAGAGATTTAAATCACCGCTTTTCAAGAATCCAAGGAGTGCCTCAATAGCTAAAGTAGACATGATTGGTTTTCCTGGCTCCCATGCGTTTCCGAGTTCGATGACAATTGAACCATCCTTTGTAAGATAATCGCGGAAGAGTAAAGCAAAATTAGCAAGCCAGTCGGAATATTTTTTCCCAGTTAGATTCCCGTATTTCTTTTTTCGGTTTAAGGGAAAAGGGGGTGATGTGAAAATCAATTGCACTTTCCTGCGATATTTTCTCAATATCTGGGATTTGAGTGCATTTTCGGCAGATCCAACAACCATCAATCCATTCTTAGTCTTGTAGCAGATTGCGACTTTGGTGTTTTTAGGAGTCTTGGCCGATTGGCTGTTTTTACCTCGCTTTCCTTTTACAATTCTTGAAGGAGAGCGTTGCCGTTTCTTTATCCCAGCGGTCATTTCTATATGGTCCTCCCCCAAGAATTCCAGTCGAAATCGCAACGGCTCATCAATACTTGAAGATTATGACGAGATTGTCCATAGAGCCATTACACATAGGCTCCTTGATATTGGATTAGTGATACATGAACCTGACATGGCATCTGTGAAAGTGAATAGAAAAAGCCTCATCTCATGCTCAAATGTGTTTGGGAGAACACGGTCAGATTGAAAGCATTTGCCGATGAATGGTGAGAATGGGTTAATTGATCTCACCCGGAGAATTGATTCTTAGGTGAGAATCTCCCTCGCGCGCACGTGTTGCGAACGCACGTGAAGCCGCAGAGTCTGTTTCTTAGGTGAAAAATCGGTTGCTCGGTGTTCCCATACGCGCACGTACGCATGCGCACTTACGCACGAAGAGAGATAGATGAACAGCCGATCGGATCAGCCGAAGGCGTTTTCTTACCTGAGAAACCAAGGAGGATCTAGCTAAGATCATAGCATTAGAATCATGAGAGTTTTTATCATACAATATATAGAATATAAATGCGATTTTCGTTTCTGGATTGCCCTTGCCAAGACATAAATGCACACTTATATGCATTTTTTGGGTATATTTGTATTCACATTCTCGACGATAATCCCGCCGGGAGCACATTATTATTTTTGTTAATAAATATGAAAAATCCCCCACCCACATCCAATGCCTTCGAGTTGAGCTCGTAACAATTATCTCCTGAGGA
>Ga0315294_10000353_pt1 | contig 50081 bp, 46 predicted proteins | sample YL17G13_40_MG_FD_203626 | JGI IMG/M metagenome (GOLD analysis project Ga0315294, IMG submission 203626) | Sediment microbial communities from Yellowstone Lake, YNP, Wyoming, USA - YL17G13_40 | ecosystem: Environmental > Aquatic > Freshwater > Lake > Sediment | place: USA: Wyoming | collected... | reverse complement strand
TGAAAGGGGATTGGGTAATCGAGCCGAAAATCGACGGCTGGCGCATGCAGATAATTAAATTTCCGGGGAGCAGAATCGAATGCTGGGGTAGAAGACTGGAGAAAACACCGCTGTGGCATGAGATGCTTCAATATACGCAGAAGGCAATAAAAGATTTGCCAGACGGAATTCTGTTGGACTGCGAACTTTTCTCTTCGGGCGGGAGACGCTTTATCACTTCGCTCTTTGCTAAAAAGCCCAAAGTAAAACCGATAATATATGTGTTTGATGTTGTATATTACAACAATATTTTTGTCGGTGATTTATCTTTGAAGCAGAGAAAAACAATCCTCGCGCGGTTACGTTTAAAATCACCAATGCGAATTGTTAAATACACAAAATATGATGGTAAATTAGAATATAAAGCCAAACAAGGACACGAAGGGGTTGTGTTAAAGAATTTAGATTCTAAATACAGCGTTGGCAAAGATGCACCATTGGCAACGATGGATTGGAGAAAAATTAAGTGGCGTTAAGGAGATTATATGTCAGTAGGCAGATTTCAGGTAATGGCAACTTTGCAGGCAGCGCGGGCTTATGTTTTGGGCGAGCCGATTGATACAGCTAAAAGCTGGGGGCTTAATCGAGCAATATTTTATGCGGCAGCAAAGAGGGGCTTTAAACCAAAACCCGGTCCATTAAAACCACCGAAGTTTAGGCTTGAATTAGACGAAAAGAAAATCGCCAAGATTCAAAAAACTTTTGCTATTTATCATCTCGGTGACGAGATGGGTTATTCGGTTGAATTAGAAGGTAAAAGATTATTTACAATCGGCGATGAAGTTCAGACACCGGACCGGTTTAAGAAGCAAATCGCTTCAAGGTTTGGCAAAACTTTCAAGAAGGCATGGGATGAAGCAATAAAGATTTGCAAAGGGTATGACAAGAGTGGTTTAATGTCAATGCGGTATTTCTATGAAACTGTCTATAAACCAAGGCGCGACGAACTTGCCGAACAATGGTCTGAATACGTGGAAGAAGAATAACCCGAGTCTTACCTAAAAATACAAAGAAAATGATAGAAATTGGTAGAAATAAATAGATACAATAAATTTCTATGATTTTATATCTATTGACAAACAAGGTTTTGAGGGTAAATTATTGCGAATGTATGAAGAATACTGGGATGTGCATCGGATAAATATTTCTTCGAGAAAAAAATGGCTCGATTATTAAATTTCACAAACACGTTGTCTGTAGATCTTGAAAAAATCATGGTTCCAATCAACAAATGCATCTGTGTCACCGTTGGCACATTGCAGCCGGAAACAATAAGTCAACTTGAAAAGAATAATTTTGATCAAGCGCCAGTATTATTAAGCGAAAATTGTGTTCTCGGTGGTATCTCTACAAAACGTCTTAGGCAGTTGTTAGATTCTGGGCAAGAATTATTACAAACAGACAACGATATAAGGCTAGACAAAATCTATTCTCCATGTTCTTTGGTTGAACTTTTGGATTTATTGAAAGAATGCTCTTTTAGGTTTGTTTGTGTTGAATATGATGGCGAACAATATGGGACGGCAAACATGATTAAAGGACTAATTACTATATCGGATTTAAATAAACATTATATACGTTCTCTGCTTTATATTATTCTGTCAGAACTTGAAATACTATTAGCATCGATCATAAAAAGTTTTTATCCTGACTCATGGAAATGGTTCGACAAAATGAACGCATGCACAAAAGATCGCATTTTGAAATATTGGGAGTTCGTGGAAAAGCGAAATGTCGAAGTTGGACTTATAGAAGCCTGTACAATATCAGATCTTCTTAATGTTATTAGAAAAGATAACACACTTCTAAAAGAACTTAGCTATGTGGCAGGAAGAAAATTTGACAATGTTGTGAGTGATATTCGTACGCTTCGCAACACGATCATGCATCCCGTAAGACCATTAGTAACAGGGCAAGATGATATTATTGCAATAAAAAAAACTGTAGAAAATATCATAGAATTAACTGCTAATCTTGAAAACCTTAAAGACAAAAGTTAGTCTTTAGAATTGTCAGTCAGACGGGTGTGACCTGTCACGATTAAAAGTATGGAATTAAGGAGATAAAATGACATTGTTTGGAAGTTTTTGGAAGAAGAAATCAGAAGAGCCGAAGAGAGAAATGCCAACATGTAAATGGCAAGTTGGTGATAGAATTGCCACCCGCTATGAAATTTATCGTATTTTAGGTGGCGAAGGTAAAACAGGCATGGGAATCGTTTATATCTGTTATGACCACAAATTTAAGACCCCCTTCGCCCTGAAAACCTTTCGGGGAAAATATTCATTATCAGAACAAAGTCAGAAATTATTTGAAAGAGAAGCCCTGGTCTGGACTGAATTGGGAAGACACCCGTTTATTGTGCAGGCACATTGGGTAGAAAAAATAGAAGGAAGACTTTTTATTGTTCTGGAATATGTTGCTCCCGATACAGAGGGAAGAAATACTTTAACTCATTTTCTGGGCAATCTTTCATTTGCTGAGATTATTAAATTTGGGATACAGTTTTGCTATGGTATGGAATACGCCTATTCCAAAGGGATAAAAGTCCATCGAGATATTAAACCAGATAACATTATGATAACTCAGAATAAGACTGTAAAGATAACTGATTTTGGTTTAGCAAAACCTTTTATTGAATCAGAGATTTCTGAATCGGGAGGAGAATACAAGGGATTTGGTATTTATTAAAGCATGACCGGTAAAGCAGTGGGAACTTTACCTTATATGGCACCAGAGCAGTTTGATGGCTATGCAGATTCAAGGAGTGATATTTATGCTTTTGGTGTTGTGCTTTATCAGATGGCAACAGGAGGAAGATTGCCATTTGTCAGCAAGTCAAAATCTGTGGAAGAATCTGTTAAGGAATATGAAAAACTACACAAATCAGCAAAAACACCCGAGTTTTCATCGCCTTTATTTCCTTGTATTCAGCGGTGTATGGAAAAGAAACCAGAAGCGAGATTTCAAGATTTTCAAACAATAAGACAGGATTTAGAAAAATTATTACGCAAAGAGACGGGCGAGGAATTTTCACCACCAAAGGTTGAAGAATTTGAAGCATGGGAATGGTCTAACAAAGGTATTGCCTTAGGAACTCTTGGGATGAACCAGGAAGCAATTAAGTGTTTTGATAAGGCACTCCGAATAAATCCAAGAATAGAAGAGGTTTGGTCTAACAAAGGTCATGCCTTGGATAATCTTGGGCAGTATCAGGAAGCAATTAAGTGTTATGACGAAGCACTCCGAATTAACCCAAGAGATGAAGAGTGTTGGTCTAACAAAGGGGGTTACCTTAAGAAATCTTGGGCAGCATCAGGGAGCAATTAAGTGTTATGATGAAGCGCTACGAATTAACCCAAGAGACGGAGAGTCTTGGTCTAACAAAGGCGTTGCCTTAAGAAATCTTGGGCAGTATCAGGAAGCGATTAAGTGTTATGATGAGGCACTACGAATTAACCCGAGGTTGGAAAAGACTTGGTCTAACAAAGGCGGTGCCTTATTAAATCTTGGGATGAATCAGGAAGCTATTAAGTGTTTTGATGAGGTACTCCGAATTAACCCAAGATATAAAGGTGCTTGGGCCAATAAAGGTGCCGCCCTGTATTATTTGAAACAATATACTAAGGCATTAAACTGTGCTGAACAGGCATTGAAAATAAATCCACAAGACACAAATGCATACGAATTAAAACAGCTATGTCTTGAACAATTGAAAAAATAAAGGAAAACAGAGGAATTATTCTCTTGTCCCATTATTTTTTGTAATTAAGAACCGCCAAAATCAGCTGAAAAATTCTACTTGCAGGTAGAGTAAAATGTGACTGATTAAGCACATGTTTTTGATGCGGAAATGTCAGCTAATCATATACATATCATATCCTTAAACCCAAATTCTTGTAACATAGGGGAGGTATCCCCCGAATATAGCCGCAAATATAGGGTAAAGGTGCTATGGAAATGGGAGTGGCGATAAAAGTCAGCTTATATTCCGACATTAAGTTTGGTTTATAAATGTATATATATACCGCTATTTTGTAAGTTATATAATCGTAAATCTAAACGGAAATACAGAACGAAATATAACACAGATTATAACAGGGAGTATAACAGATTATATAGGAGGATGTATATGGGGAAATAAAGCAATTAGTTCGAAAAAAAAGAGAGGACACTGAATTGTGTTTTTTCAGTGTCCTCAGTAATTGATAATTTTTATCGCACTTCTACGTACTTTGGTTTAACAAAGACGAGTTTGCCGACATTGGTTTCGATTGAGCCCTGAACAACCACTTCCAATTCTTTACCCAAAGCCCTGGCGCCACCGGCGACAACAACTTTAATTCCGCCGTCCAAATAGCCAATTCCTTCGTCATACTCTTTGCCTTTTTTAGTGACCGTAACTTTTAATTCTGAGCCGGGCAGGTAATCGGGTTTTAAGATATCATAGAGTTCGCTTAAAGCAAGAATTTGAATTGATTTCATGCTTGTTTGCGAGACACGCATCAATAATTCATTTTTCTTTTCTTCGTTGGAAACAACGATTGTCGCGCTGTATTTTTTGGCAAGATTTAGGAAATCAGTTTTGCTCAATTGCTTTTTTATCACCGCTGCATTCTTTTTAGCAACTTTTTTTACCCGCTCGATATTCTCATTGATTCGATTGGCGTAAGTTTCATCATTTGGCATATTGGGCGGATTTACTTCATAAATCGGTCGCGGAACCATTATATATTTGCCGACAAAAAGCCCTTTTTCAATCAAAGGAATCACCCGTCCATCGCCTAAAATCTGCTCATTTAACAGATAAGTTTTAACTTTCTTTCTGAATAACATAACTTTCTCCTTAACTATTCTTTAACCACAGAGACATCAGAGAAATCAGAGGATATAGATTTCTTTTCTCTGCGCCATCTGCGGTAAAAATTATTCACTTTATCTTATTCCGAGCGCTTCCAACGCCTCGGATACAGTGGTTACGCCAATGGTTTTAATATTGGCTTTACCTATAATCTCTTTTTTCATTGTATAATTAGGTCCGATGATTTGGTTAAAACCCATTTTGGCACACTCATTAATACGGTTCTTCATCTGAACCACTGGTCTTATCTCGCCGGACAGAGAGACTTCGCCGACAATTGCAATGCCCGATGTGATTGGTTTGTTGCGATAGGTTGAGGCAATCGCACAGGCAACGCCTAAATCGCCGCCCGGTTCAGTGATTTTCAAACCGCCGCTGGTATTGAGAAAGATGTCGTGATTACCAATATTCATTCCGCAATGCCGCTCCAAGACGCATAAAAGCATTGCCAGCCTGCGGATATCCAAGCCAGTGGTTACTCTTTGCGGAAAATTAAAATAGCTGGGTGCAGCCAATGCCTGAACTTCTAATAATATCGGTCGGGTGCCTTCAATAGTCGGGATAACAACCGAACCAACAGTTTTGGTATTTGTTTTTGTTTGAGCATGAGATATAAATAATAATGATGGACTATCCACACCAACCAAACCGCTGTCCGACATCTCGAAAATGCCAATTTCCTGGGTTGAACCAAATCGATTTTTGGTTGCTCGTAATACTCGATATTGCTGAAACTTGTCACCTTCAAAATACAAGACAACATCAACAATATGTTCTAAGGTTTTTGGTCCGGCAATTGCGCCGAACTTGGTTATATGACCAATAATAATCACCGACGGCTTTATATCTTGCTCGCCCTTAATTCGCCTGAGAATTTCAGCCGTGCATTCTCTTACCTGTCCGACACTACCCGGACTGGATGATAAATTATCGCTGTAGATAGCCTGAATCGAATCAATAATCACGAGACTTGGTTTAAGTGCATCAATCTGAGCTAAGATATTTTCCAGCTCGTTTTCGGCCAAAAGATAAATGTTCTCATTTTTAACTGCCAGCCGCTCAGAGCGAAGCTTTATCTGCTCGATTGATTCTTCACCCGAAACATACAGAACACTTTTATCTTTTTCTCCGGTGATATTGTTGGCGATCTGCATGGTCAGGGTTGATTTGCCGATACCCGGCTCGCCGCCAATTAGAATTATCGAACCAGGCACAATGCCGCCACCTAAAACCTGGTCCAGCTCTTTAATCCTGGTCGGCTGGCGCAGTTTATCAATTAAGGGAACCTTTGACAAAAGAACCGGCTGGGTTGTCGTACCCGAGCTGCGTCTGGATTCTTTGGTCTTGATTCGGATTTCCTCGACAAAACTATTCCAGCTGTTACAAGACGGACAGCGGCCAAGCCACTTGGCGCTCTCCTGACCACAATTCTGACAGACAAATAAGCTCCGCTTGGTCTGTTTCATTGTTGCTTTTCTAAACTCTTTTTATCGGAAACAAAGCTCATTTATCTTTTTCCATATTTACTAATTACATCTCATCTGAAGTAATCTCTTGGGCAATTTCTCCAATAGAGTTTTCAAACTTCATCACTTCTTTGCGGAATGTGAGGTTAAAGGTATCGGTTGGGCCATTACGCTGTTTAGCGATGTTGAGCTCGGCAACGCCTTCGTTCTCAGGTTTTCTCAGCTCTGAATATGCATCAGCCCGATACAAAAGCAAAACCATATCGGCATCCTGCTCAATTGCGCCAGATTCTCTCAGGTCAGCCAGTTGCGGACGCTTGCCTTCGCGGTGTTCGGGCAATCGGGAGAGCTGAGATAATGCCATAACCGGCACATTCAACTCCTTTGCTAATGCTTTTAACGCCCGGGAAATATCCGAGATTTCCTGCTGGCGGTTTTTCTGCGCGGATGTCGTAGTGGGTTCACACAATTGAATATAATCAATCATAACCATTGCCAGGTCGGATTCGGCTTTAAGCCGACGCGCCTTAGCTTTGATTTCTAAAACTCGCGCTGATGCCGAATCGTCAATATACAAAGGCAGGTGCTCTAAATAACCGGCAACATTGGTCAATTTATTCCACTGCGCCTTTGACAATTGCCCTTTACGAATTGCCTGAAAAGGGATGCCAGCTTCAGCACAGATAACACGCTCCAAAAGAGTTTCAGTGGTCATTTCCAAAGAAAAGACCGCCACCGGCTTTTCATGTCTTTTAGCTACATTGACCGCAATATTTAAGGCAAGCGCGGTCTTCCCCATTGCCGGTCGACCGGCAACGATAATTAAATCACCGGGCTGAAATCCGCTGGTCAGTTCATCAAGCTTAATATATCCGGTTTCAAGTCCGGTCACAAGCCGACCGCGGTTCACAAACCGGTCTTCAATCTTTTTGACCAAAGGTTTGAACATATCTTTCATTGCAACTAGTCCACGCCGCAGCTTCTTTTCTTTAATCTCAAATATGAGATGCTCGGCACGGTCTAAGAGTTCATCGGTGGTTTGGGTTGACGAAAGACTTTCCGACACAATTTGAGTTGCAGTCTGAATCAGCTTACGCTGAACCGCTTTTTCTAAGACAAGCTTACAGTGCTCTTCAATGTTAGCGGTAGTCATTACCATATCAACCAACTTGGACAGATGCTCGCGACCACCGACATTTTCCAGCTCTTTTAACCGGTTAAGTTCTTCGGACGCGGTCAGGATATCAATTGCAGTATTCCGTTCAAAAAGATTCGACAATGCTTGAAATATCTTACGATGCTGTGACAGATAAAAACAACTCTCGTCAAGAAGTTCTAAAGCATGAACAACCGCCTCTTCATCCAAAAGCATCGCGCCAAGCACTGCCTGTTCGGCTTCGATTGCCTGGGGCGGGGTGCGTTCGGCATGAACCGATGCATCAGTATTATTCTGTTTCATACAGGCTCCATGTGATGCGTTTCATTATCTCCTATTTATTCAAGTATTTTCTTTAGCCCAGCAATATACGGATTCGCTTCGGTCTTTTCCACTACTACACCACGACCTTTGGGCAGGTCTTTGATTTGTGTGGTAAATAATTCTTCTTCGGGTTCTAGCTTGGGCGGAACCGGTTTTATTTCTGCCGCGGTTTCGGTCAATTGTTTCTTAGGTTTGCGCCCGCGTTTTTTGGGAACCTGCGGTTCAGGAATCAATACTTCAGGTGCAGCCGTTGCCGCGACCAGCTCTTCATCTCTAGGACGCGGGGGCGGCTTGTTGGCGTCAATTATTTTGCGTACTTCTTTACCCGCAAGCACAAGTGCGGCATATTTATTGGGATACTTTTTGTAAATGTCATCTAAATCTACAAACTTCATATCACTCCTTTCTCTACAATTACAAGGTTATAAGATTGGAAGATTAGAAGATTATTACCGCAACAATTAGCTAATTGTTTAATACTCATTTTTCTCCAATCTATTTTACAATCCTTAACCGTTCGGCATGGATAATTGTCATTAAATCATCAATTGCCTGGTTAAGGTCGTTGTTCACTATTACATAATCAATAAACGGCTTTGGGCTGGTCTTGATATTTTTAAAGACCGCATTCATTTCTTTGACGGCTTCGGAAAACCGCTCTTGCAGTTTGTCTGAGCTGCTTTTTCTCCGGTTCTTTAATCTCGACCACAATTCGTGCATCGACGGCGGAATGATGTAAATCCCGACCGCATGATTGTAAAACCGCTTCAGGGATTTAACGCCGTTTAAATCCAAATCAAGAATCACATCCTTGCCACTCTTCAGTTTTTTCAGTATTGGAGTTTTAGGTGTGCCGTATTGGGCATCGTAAATTTTGGTCCGTTCCAGGAGTTCGCCCTTCTTTATCCATTTATCAAATTGCTGATTACTAAGAAAATAGTACTCGCGACCGTTTTTCTCGTATGGTCGTATCTTGCGTGTTGTTGCTGAAACCGAATACAAGATATTTTTATCACGCTTGATTGCTGCGTAACATAGGGTTGTTTTACCGGCAGCCGACGGCGAAGCAAGCACGAAGATGGTCGGTGTGCGATAACTTTTAATGTCTATCTTCATTCCACGTTCCTCACCTGTTCGCGCAGGGCATCAACTTCTTCTTTAATCGCGATGCCGTCCCGGCTGATTGATGTATCACGACCCTTGGCAAGAATCGTCTCGGTTTCCCGGAGCATCTCAGACAGAATAAACTCTAATTTCCGACCGACGCTTCGAATGTTTTTGGTTCTAATTGTGCGCAAAAATGCCCGGGTGTGACTTGACAATCTGACCAGTTCTTCGGCGATGGCTCGCGATACGCTTAGTAATTCTAATTGCGCACCCTGTTCGGTATTCGGGATTATCTTTTCTTTCAGTTCCTGTCTTATGATTTTACTGCGCTTCTCGATATTCTTAAGCGATTGCATAATGGTCGTGATGCGCCGGACAAAATCCCGGTATAAAAATGCGCCTTCTTCGCCCTTCATCTTATTTAACGAAGCCAGCGCTTTAATGGTGGTCTTATGGACATGCTGCCACAAATCTTTGTTCTTATTCTGCGCTAAAGTTTTAGCCGGCACAACTATGCCTGGGAAAGATAGTATCGTATTAATATTTATATCGCCGCTGATTTTGTAATCTTCTTTCAGGGCTTTGCTTAAGTCGAGCAAATTAGCCAACAGGTCATAATCTAATGTAAAAGTCCGCGTATAACTGTGCTCGTTCTGGTTTGATGACTTGTCGCCATTAGCCCCCTGAATAATAATTGCCAGCTGGATTGACCCGCGATATATCTTGCGGCTGATCGCCTCCCGGATACTGCTTTCATAGCCGGCAAGCACGGTCGGCAGTTTCAGGCTTAATTCGAAAAACTTATGGTTGCTCGACCGAATCTCAATAATCAACTTGGCTTTGTGCGGTTTTAGAATGGCCTCGGCGCGACCCGTGCCAGTCATGCTTCTTATCATTTATTCTCCTATGCTTCTAAAATAATTGTTACCGGTCCGTCATTATTCAATTGCACATTCATCTTAGCGCCAAAAACACCGGTTTGGGTTTTACAGCCCGCATATCGTAATTCGCTGACAAATCTTTCGTATAGAACCTGAGCCTGTTTTGGTTCCATTGCGTCGGTAAAAGAGGGCCGGTTCCCGGCCGAACAGTCGGCATACAGAGTGAATTGGGAAACGACTAGCAGTTCACCCTGAATTTGCGATATTGAAAGATTCATCTTGCCATTGGCATCTTCAAAGATTCTCAAATTACTCACTTTCTTTGCCAGCTCACTGCACTTTATTTCATTGTCCGCTTTATGTATGCCGAGCAAACAGAGCAGCCCCTGATTAATTTTTGCAACTTCTTTGTTGTCAATAATAACACAAGCGTTCTTAACTCTCTGCAGCACTAACCTCATCCCGCTCTTCCTTTATTATTTGTTTCAAGAAAACTCAAGCTTATAGCTAATACTATTCCACTATAGCAAGGAAGGGCTGGACTCATTATTATGTAGTTTTGTTTCTACCTTACACTCAGGGCAATAGCTTTGGCAAACTTTTCTGCGGCTTGCGGACCAGAGGCGGTAATTATATTTCCGCTGATAACAACATCGGTCTTTTCATACTGCGCGCCGCCTTTTGTCAAGTCGGCAATGGTCGATTTATCTTCATACACGGTTGCCTTTTTCCCGGCGAGCACGCCCGCGCGGGCTAATGTTACCGGAGCAAGGCAGATTGCCGCGACAATTTTATTGGGAGTGCGGGCAAAGTACCGGGCAAACTGATGCACAACCGAGTCGTCCCAGTAAATTGCAGCTCCGGTTCCGCCAACCAATATCAAACCATCATACTTTAATGTATCAATATCCTTTACCGTAATCTGGGGTTTAACCGCTAAACCTAAAACTCCAATAGCGATAACCGTATCACGTGAAGCAACGGTTATTTTATGCCCAATTTTTGTTAACAATTCATATGGAATCTTTAGCTCTTCGTCGCGAAACGCTCTCGGCGCAACCAGCATCACAAATCGCTTAATTTTTGCTGTATCAGTAATTGGAGGTATCGACTCGGATAGTAATGCGGACAGGTTAATCTCGGTTGTGGATTTTGTTCCAGTTGCACTGCCCTTTTTCGAACCACAACCTAAAACAAACAAACTGATGACTATTGAAAATACTATTTTTCTCATTCTTTTCATTCTATAGGATGAGTCAACCTACTATACGTCAAAAATATTGGGTTGTCAAGGCTTGGCGAGGACATAAACACCAGCAGATTGAATTTTTGTAGGGCAAACCTTTAAGTTTGCAAGGCTAAAGCCTCGCCCTACTTTTTTAGTATTAGTATTTATCCGTGGTTATTATTTTACTATGACTAATCTTTCAATCAGTCTTTTTGAGGTGGTTTGTAGAGAGAGAAAATAAACACCTGCGGAAAGAGCTTGGGTATTGATGGGCGTAGAATAATCACCTTGTTTTTTCTGCTCATTAACCAATGTTTTTACTAATCTTCCAGAAATATCGTATAATTGCAGTGATACTTTACTTTCAGCAGGAAGTGAATAGCGGATATCGGTTAGTGTTTTCATTGGATTGGGATAGATTTCAAGCGAAAAGCGGTCTACTGAAAGCGGTAAACGATTTTCTTCTATCGCTCCTGTCTGTACGTATTTAATTGTCGCATAGTCGACATTTGTGCCCGAACCAATACTTGCCCCTGTCACATAGACATTGCCAGCACTATCAACCGCAATCGAATGAGCCCTATCCCATCCATTTCCTGGTCCATTATATGTTTGAACCCACTGCTCTGCTCCAGCTGAATTATACTTTATTGTCGCATAGTCATCAGAAGTTGTTAAACCAGCAATCCAACCTGTCACGTAGACATTACCCTGTCCGTCAACCGAAATCGAACAAGCTTCATCATAACCATTACCTGGACCATTATATGTTTGAATCCATTGTTGAACACCAGCTGAATTATATTTAATTGTCGCATAATCCCAAAAAGTGCCTGAATCATAACATTCACCGGTCACATACACATTGCCCGATTCGTCAACTGCAATCGCATAGGCACAGCCTGGTCGATTATGTGTTCTGACCCAAAGTGTATCACCATTTGAATTATATTTAATTGTCATATAACCTATGCCTGAACCATAACTCGCACCGGTCACATACACATTGCCCTGTCCATCAACTGCCATCGCATAAGCATCATCTTCACCATTTCCTGGTCCATTATATCTTCTTACCCATAGGGTATCGCCATTTGAATTATATTTGATTGTCGCATAGTCATAATTTGGATATAAACCACTAGAACCGGTCACATAGACATTGCCTGAGTCATCAACTGCAAGAGAACCAGGGTAATCACTACCATTTCCTGGTCCATTATATCTTCTTACCCATAGGGTATCGCCATTTGAATTATATTTGATTGTCGCATAGTCATAATTTGGATATAAACCACTATAACCTGTTACATACACATTACCAGAACCATCAACCGCAATCGAACAAGCTCTATCTTCAGCATTACCTGAACCATCATATCTTTGGACCCATTGTTGAACTCCAGCTGAATTGTACTTGATTGTCGCATAGTCATAAGAAGTGCCTGAGCCATAACTATAACCTGTTACATAGACATTGCCAGAACCATCAACCACAATTGCAACACCATTATCATCACTATTGCCTGGTCCGTTATATCTTTGGACCCATTGTTGAACTCCAGCTGAATTATATTTGATTGTCGCATAGTCATCAGATGTGCCTGAACCAACACTATAACCTGTCACATAGACATTGCGCTGTCCATCAACCACTATCGCTAATGCATAATCATAATCATTTCCTGAACCATTATATCTTCTGACCCAAGCGGTATCGACTTGAGAATACAAAAGAGCGGGAAATAGCGAGCAGAAAATAACGAGTATAAAAACAGAGAGATTATACTTTTTCATATATGCTCCTTATATTCCTCACTTTTAATGTAAGCTAAAATAATCATTTGTCAAGGATTTTGTGTAAAATGGGAATTTTTGGGTGCGATAAAACGTATATTTAAAAGTTGCATAATTTTTGAGCGAAATTTTAATCTAAATCACTAACCCCTAACTACTAATCCCTAAAACCTGTTGGACAGAGGGTAGTATTCCCTCCATTGGGTACGAATTCGAGAAGGAGAGTAGTTATACGTTTGTTTTGCGGATTGATTATCCTATTTATTACATCATATAATACAGAAGAAATCAACCAGCTTATCACAGATGTTTTTACCCAACCAATAAGCAAATCTATCACAAATTATATGCTGAAGTATAACAGGGGGTATTTCAAGTTATTGGGCAGGAAATCTATTGCGGGGTTTATCAGGGAAGATAGCAGGGAGTAAAAAAGGAGATTCAAAAAAATGATTTGCACCCATTTATTCATCAGAATATTCAGTTTATTCTTAAAACGGGCGGGTTTTTATTGACATTTCAGCTTAGAGCGGTATTATTATACAACAATCTAATGCGAATTCTTTTAGTAACATCAGCTTTTTGGCCCTACCCTTCAGGGGTATCTGAAGCAGTTTATTATTTGGCAAAAGGGCTTATTAAAAGGGGTCATAAAGTTAAAATTCTGACGACAAATTACCCTTCAAATTGGGAAGATAAAGATAATGACGGTTTGGATGTTATAAGATTTGGACGGGTAATTTTTCTGCCGTTTAATAAATCAGCCACAACCTTTCCTTGGGGAACCGACATTCCGTTTCGGGTTAAGCAAATGTTTAAAAAAGAAGAGTATGATGTTATTCACATGCACGGGTGTTATCCACCGGAAATCGGTTTCTGGGCACTTCATTTTTCCAAAACCATAAATTGCGTTACTTTTCATACGGCCGGATTCAAAAATATTCCATTACTAAAACCGATTTCTGCAGTATTTAGAAAATATGTTGACAAATTGGACGGCAAAATTGCGGTTACCGAAAATGCCAAAACCTGGGCAGAGCCATTTTTCCCGGGTAAATACCGTGTGATTCCTAATGGTGTTGACTGCGAACGATTTTCAATAAATGTTCAACCATTGATTAAAAAAGAAAACAATACTTTTAGAATTCTTTATTTAGGACGATTAGATAAAAGAAAAGGGGTTTTGGTAGCAATTAATAGTTTTAAGAAAATACACGATAAAATACCGAACACAAAACTCTATATTGTCGGCGGCGGTCCATTAGAAAAAGAAGCTTACCAGCTTGCTCGTAATCTTCAGCTAAATGATAGCTGCCATTTTCTTGGTTATGTGAAAAGAGAGGATTTGCCTGGTTATTATGCGAGTGCGGATGCTTATGTTGCTCCTGCTTTAGGTGGCGAAGCACAGGGAATTGTATTATTAGAAGCGATGGCATGTGGTCGTGCGGTTGTTGCTTCAGATATCAATGGTTACCGCGAGGTAATCGAAAATGGGAAAACCGGCATATTTTTTACCCCAGGTTCTTCAGATGATTTAGCTGGCAAGGTAACCGATATAATAAAAAACGATGAGTTACGCAATTCTTTAATGAAAAACGCTCGAGAATCCGCGGAAAAATATTCATGGGATAAAATTGTCGTAGAAATTGAGGGATATTATCAGGAACTCATTGAACGAAAATAATTATTCGTCAGAATATTTCGAGCATATCGAAAAAGGATATTATCCGTTTTCTTATTTGCGCGACCGAGTAATAATACATTTTGTCAAGAAACTAATACCGACCTGCAGCTCCGCCCCGAGGCGAGAAGGCAAACAAATTTTAGAGATTGGGTGCGGAACCGGGCGATGCATAACACAGATAGAAAACGACTATAAGACTTATGGCATGGATATTTCTGCCCATGCGATTACCGAGGCAAAAAAAAGGTCGCGGGCAACTTCATTTTTAATTGCATCACTTGAGGCATGCGATTCTTTTTCAGTCCAGTTTGACGGAATCATCGCAATAAATGTGATTGAACACCTAGTAAATCCAGGCGAGACATTACAAAAGATAAATTCAGTGTTAAAAAAAGACGGATTTCTCTTTATTCACCTGCCGACCGCTTCTAATAAAATGAGCAAATTTTTACTTGACCGATTTTACAAAGACGATACGCATGTCTTTATTCCTTCGATAAATAATTTGAACCATGTATTAAATAGAGCCGGATTTCAGTTGATTTATCAACGTTCAGGAAGTTTTATTTTTCTACCCATTTCCAATCAGAAGGTGCTGGAGATTACACCGCCTTATTTTGGCATCTATAAAAAAAGCTGATAACTTTTACCAATTTGACATTTCCGATGCTTTTGTTATGATTGTTAATTATAGATATGATTAAAACTAAACATATTTCCGATAAAGAATTCTTGTCAAAAGAATTTTACAAAACCGCAATCGAACCAGTACTGAGTATTGATAGCGCAAGAAAAATATACTTAGCCGGCGGAGCAATTCGTGATTTGCTTTTGAATAAGACACCATGCGATTTTGATTTTGCGGTATCGGGCAGCGGCATTGAATTTGCCAGGAAATTCGCCAAAAAAGTTCGCGGGAGTTTCGTTCTATTGTCGGAAAAAGACGACGAAGCACGAGTGGTCCTGCGCAAAACCTTGACCTTTGATTTTAACGGATTTGGCGATAAAAGAATTAGTGATGATTTAGTGCGCCGCGATTTCACGATTAACGCTCTGGCGCTTAATCTTAAAAAACCCGACAATATCATTGATTATTTTCATGGATTGCATCATCTTAAACATAAAACAATCGCGCCGGTGAGCGAAAATTCATTAAAACTCGATCCGCTGCGGATATTGCGGGCATTTCGCCATGCGCTTGAACTTAATTTCAAAGTTGATAAAAAGGTTATCTTGCTTGCCAGAGAAATAAGTTTAAATGATATCGCAGCCGAGCGTATTTCCTACGAGTTGTTAAGAATATGCGAATGTCCCAAATCTTATTCTTATATAAAATTACTCTATAAATTAAATCTCTTAGAGCAAATATTCCCATCAGCACATGAACTTTTGCTGGATAAAGATTTATTTGGACATTCTTTGCGTACTTATAAAATGGTTGAAACGCTGGTATCAACCAAAAGTTATTTTAGCCAATTCTCCAGCGAATTTGAAAATTATTTTAATAATTTCATATATCGCAAGGCATTACTGAAAATTGCCGGGTTATTGCACGATATCGCCAAACCCCACACGCAGTTTACAACCGATGAAGGCGACATGCATTTTTACGGTCATGATAACCTGGGCGCGAAAATCGTGCAGCGGCTCGGTTATGAAAAACTGAGACTGTCGCGCAAACAGGTTCAGATGTTAAAAACTTTGGTTCAAAACCACATGCGGCTGCATCTTTTGGCGACCGCGCCGGAATTAACCGACCGCGCAATCCGCAGGTTCTTTCGCGATTTGGGTGTTGAGTTTTTTGGTTTGATGATACTCACTTTTGCTGATGGCTATGCAACCGCTAAAATGACCGCGCACTTAGAGCGTACTTTTACCAGAATGATGCAGCTAAAAAAATCAGACGATTCGAAAAAGAAAATTAAACGTATAATTACCGGTGACGATTTAATCGCGCTCGGCTATAAACCAGGACCTCCGTTTGCCCCGATTTTACAGGAGCTGGAAGAGCTACAATTAGATGGTAAAATAACAACAAAACAAGACGGTATTGAGTATATTAAAAATCATTTCCCAAAGTAAACCCCGCGCCTATTTCATGAAATTATTTATATTAATTCTAAGTGTCTGTGTTAACGTAATGTCTTTGTGAAAACAGGTGCGGGGTAAAGTACTTGACTTTACAAGAAAATCAGATTAATTTAATCTTATGGGCACAAAAATAGTTGCGATTGCCAACCAGAAGGGCGGAGTCGGGAAAACAACCACCGCGATTAATTTCAGCGCGGCTTTAGCCCTGGAAGAACAAAGCGTACTTTTAGTTGACCTTGACCCGCAGGCCCATTCGACCCTGGGACTTGGAGTCCAAAAACAGAGCGTATTAAAATCAGTATACGACGCAATGTTAGATGAGACAAAAACCAAGGATGTTTATATTAAAATTGATAAGTATCTTGATTTGTTACCATCATCGATATCTTTGGCTGGCGCAGAAGTAGAACTGGTGCCGCTTTTGGATAGAGAAAATCGCCTTCGGCGGGCTTTAGCAACAATAGCTAATAACTATTCTTATGTTGTAATCGATTGTCCGCCAACACTGGGATTAATTACAATAAACGGACTGGCCGCCGCAGACAGTGTATTGGTGCCGATTCAATGTGAATATTATGCTTTGGAGGGCATTGTTCGTTTGCTGGATACAATAAATCTGGTAAAAAAACATCTTAATCCGACGATTGAAATAGAAGGGGTAGTTTTAACGATGTATTCAAAGCATATAAATCTTTCATTACAGGTTGCTGACGAAATCAGAAAATATTTCACAAGCAAAGTATATGAAACAACAATTCCGCGCTCGGTTCGTTTGGCCGAGGCACCGAGTTTTGGTAAATCAATATTCCAATATGACCATAATTCATCCGGGGCGGTTGCCTATCGGGCATTAGCACAAGAGTTTCTTGCCCGACAAAACAATACTCTTACATCAGAACAAGATAGACAAACCAATGTCGGCAATAATATTATTAATGAGCTGGAAAATAGCTCGGAGAAAAACAATGGAGAACAATGAGTAAAAAAGCATTAGGTAAGGGAATTTTTGCATTAATCCCGCAGTCGCCGGACAAAATTGAAACCGAGCCGGATATTGTAAAATATTTATCGGTTACTGGAATCAAACCAAATCCATACCAGCCGCGGCAAAACCCGCAAGAAAATCTATCCGATTTGGTCGCTTCAATAAAAGAAAAAGGGGTGTTGCAGCCGGTCGTGGTGAGAACGCGAAAAGAAGTGAATGCGGATGTGATTAATTATGAATTGGTTGTTGGCGAAAGGCGGCTTCGTGCTGCAATTGAAGCAGGTTTGAATGAAATTCCGGCAATTGTTAAAGATATGACCGAAATTGAAATGGTCGAGTGGTCATTAATTGAAAATATTCAGCGCGCGGATTTAAACATAATCGAAGAAGCGCTTGCCTACAAGCAATTATTAGAAGTTTTTTCAATGACGCACGAGATGATTGCCCAGAAAGTTAGTAAAGAACGTTCGACCATAACCAATGCCCTGCGACTTCTAACCCTACCCGAGTCAATACAAATATATTTATCACAAGGTAAAATTACCCAAGGTCATGGCCGGGCGCTTTTAGCAATTACTGACCGCAAACAACAGGAAGAAATTTGCGCGCGGATTATTCGTGAAGGCCTATCCGTACGCGCCACCGAACAATTGTGTCAGTCTGGAGTAAAAACCCGTTCTCGAACAATAAAATTGCCTCAGACCGCAGTTCAAAAAGACGTGCACATTGTTGCTTTAGAGGAACAGCTGCAGGAATTTCTGCGGACGCGCGTGAAGATATTAAAATCAGCACAGCGCGGCACAGTTTCCATCGAATTTTATTCGGATGATGATTTAACGCGCCTGATAAGATTAATCACGGGCAATAAAACAAATCTATGAGACAAGAGGTTGAAGTAATTGTCACGTCTCTTTATAAACCAAGAACCTATCAGAAACGATTTACGCTCTGGCAAATAAGGTTAATCCTTATTGGTGCCGCCCTATTCGTTATCTTAGCCGCTCTGGGAATCTATCTTTTGCATTATACAAGCCAACAAAATATCGCTTTAAGATATCTGTATCAACGTAATTTTCAATTGGAAGCCGAGGCAAGTAAAATTGGCGAACTTCAAAATAAACTAAGAAGCCTTGAGGCAGAACGGCAGAAAATCGCGATAATGCTGGGCGCGGATAAAAATCCGCCGCCGCTTGATTTGGCAAAATTAGAAGAGAGCTATACTCCTTATCAGGAACCGCAGAAATCAACTGCCGGTTCCGTGTTTCAGGTTGCGCCCACCACCGGTTATATAATCTCGCGCGGTTTTAGCAAAACACACGTGGGCTTAGATTTTGCCGCGCAATTGGGAATGCCGGTTTTTACCGTTGCCACGGGTGTGGTCGAAGATGTTGGAACAGATACTTTTTATGGTAATTATATCAGGTTGGATATCGGTGGTAACTATAAAGTTTTTTATGGGCATCTGTACAAAACAATAAAATTAAAAGGCGAACGGGTATCGGCCGGCGATATTATCGGATATGTTGGAAATTCCGGTAGGTCTTCGGCACCGCATTTGCATTTAGAGATATGGCAAATTTCAGGTGGCAAGCCAACTGCTTTAGACCCGGGGAAAGAGCTAAAAGGTATTATTAAATCCGGACCACCGCAATAAAATCAAATAATTTCTTACTGCGCAATTAATTTCCTGACCCGTTCCCGCATATTTTTTTGATGTGTCCCAGCCCAATAGATTTTTTGGCACTTGGGGCAGCAAGAAAATTCATCCTTAGTTTGAAATATGTAAAAAGGTACCTTACCCTTTATCTCTTCCTTTTTTACCGAAATCAATATTTCATTACAAACAAGACAGCGGCTAAAAGGCTTTATATCGATTTTGAGTTTAAAAGATTTTATAACCTGAGCGATTTGCTCATTAATATACTCGCTGTTAATAAAAACAACTCCCGAATAATTTTTTAATTTGGTGTTGCGGGTCAGAATTATTCTATTCTCAGATTGCGCAAGTTTTAATAATATCATCGGGTTGCGCAAATCGTCGGTCTGAAGATTAATATACCGAGTATCGAATCCAAGTATTCTTAATTCTCGGGCTAATTTGCCGAGCATAAAATCAACTAAAAATTTATCATCCATACCACTTAATTAATATTAAGCCTGCCGATGCATTTTGACAAGAGGAAACCCCGGGAAAATAAAAAAGGAATTAGGGAAAGTGGGGTCAAGTTCTCAGACGGCTTGAAAGGAGGTTTGCATTGCACCGCTATTCGGGGTTTGAATAGCAGTGAAGGAGGTTAAGATGCTTTTTAGGGTGGGCGCCTGAGAACACCTTTCCCTAATCCCTATATATTAGACTAAATAAATTGTTAAAAGAAGCAATTACTTAACGTATTCAATTATATCTTAAAAACTATTAATGTCAATAACCGCTAAAATAAAACTTGACAGATTAATGATTTAATAATATGCTGATACGATGACAAACAACACTGACAAAACAAGCCGATTAGATCAATACTACATCAAAAAATTGGACAATTGGCATAATTATACAAAGAATAAAATAAGTTAGATAGGGGGTAAAATGACACAATTACACTATAATTACAAAGATGTGTTTCGATGTCTCAGATTAGGATTTAGCGCTAAAAAGATTGCGATGATGGTCTGGGGCTATATACTTGCGATGGTCGGTTACGTGGTAGTATCATATATCGCTTATCTGTCAATGAGCTGGACACTGGCAGAAATCTGGGATGCCTATCGATTATTTCCAGTGCCAGAATCATTGACCTGGTATGCTGGGATAATCTGGTTAGTCGGAGCAATATACGCTTTGTGCGTAATATTGATAAGCGGCACAGCGATATCCAAAGTGACATTCGAACAATTAAAAGGCGATGATTTTTATCAGATGTCTAAAGCATACAAATATGCGATGAAACAGGGCAAATCAATCATAATGAGTCCGGCATTGGTAATTCTGTTTATCATATCAATAGTTATCGCAGGATTAATTTTATCCCTGCTTGGGGCAATACCATATTTTGGCGAAATCTTTACCGGTCTGATGATAATACCCGCGTTTGGCGCATCGTTATTTATTGTATATCTATTCATTGTTTTTATGTTCACGATAATGTTCGGACCGGCGATTGTCGCCGCAACCGGCAATGACACATTCGATACATTATTCGAAATATTTTCAATGATTAATGACCAGCCGGCAAGATTAGTATGGTACACGATAATCGCAGGAGTAATGGCGCGAGTTGGAATGATACTACTTGGTGCGGCAACGCGGATTGCGGTCAATGTGGGGGCAAATATATTATCGGTCTTTATGGGTAGTAAGTTTATTGATGTGCTGTATAACGCAGCATCAACATTTAAGTTTACGATTCCATACTGGTGTCCAGAGCCATTCGGTCGTTTAGCCGAAACAATGATAAGCACGATGTTTGGCTCGGCAATGATTTTACCTCCTTCATATCAACATATTAATATCGCAATACTGCTAGCGACTATTTTTGTAGCGATTGCTTATTATCTAATAATTTTATTTGTGGTAGCGTATGGTTCAACTGTCTGGTTTACCGGCGCGTTTACGACATATCTGGTAATTGTAAAAAAGAAGGACGACCGGAATTTACTAGAAACCAAGGAAGAAAAATTTAGTACTGCTGAAGAAAAAGCAGCAGAGACCTCGGTTCAAACGTAGCTTTTATTAAAAGCTATTAATTAATTCATAACAAAGTTTAAATAGTAGGGCAAAATTAATATTTTCAATTAATAAAATTCATGTATAATATTTGATTATGCAATCTGAACCTCAATGTGTGCCATGTGTAATTAAGCAGTGCGAGAGGCTTGTTTATGCATTAAGACAGGGCAATGGCTCTTCTGAAGATACCGAACGTATATTATCCCAGATACGGCATCACGCCTTAGAAAACGCAGCCCAACTAACCTTGCAGGACCCACCCAGTAAATTTACCTCTCAAGTTCTTGCTAAAGTGTATGAATTGCTGAAGACCGACGACCCGTACGAAGCAACAAAAAGAGAGGAAAACGAAATAGGCAAAAAGATATACAACACTGCGCACAAAGAAATACAAAAAAATTCAGACCCGGTTCACTCGGCAATTAAATATGCAGCAGCGGGCAATATTATCGATGTCGGACCAGCACAAATTTACACTGCAGTTGACCCGAAGCAGTCAATTTTTGATGAAATCAATAAGTTAATTACACAACCATTATTTGTTGACGACTATAGAATATTTAAAGAGAAATTTCGGAGCGCGGAACGAATTCTTTATATCCTGGATAACAGCGGTGAAATTTACTTGGATAAACTATTAATTGAGAAATTGAAAGGCCCAGAAATAACAATGGTTGTGAAATCAAGACCAATTCTCAACGACGCACTAATGACCGATGCAATTTCTGCCGGGCTTGATAACTTGGGTAAAATTATTACGGTTAATAAAGATAAGAAATCAAGATTCTTGGGAGTTGATTTTGATGCAACATCCGACGAGTTCAATGAGGCATTAGATAATTCGGACATCGTCATCGCCAAAGGACATGCTAATTACGAATCGTTAATTGACTGCGAACGGGACTGTTTTTTCATACTGATGGCAAAATGTCCGGTCGTCGCCCAAAAACTCGGAGTCAAAATAAAAGACCACGTATTTAAGTATTCGCCACCAAAAGAGGGAGAGGGATAAAATGTGTTTGGCAATACCGGCAAAAATTATTTCCAAAAAAAGCGATACCGCAATCGTTGATGTATCGGGTGTGCAAAGGGAAGCAAATCTAATGCTGTGCCCGGATGCCAAAGTTGGTGATTATATAATTATGCATGCCGGTTTTGCGATTCATTTGCTGGATAAAAAAGACGCAGAAGAAACTCTGCAAATGTTAAGTGATATGAAAGACTTAGCTAATAATAATTGAAACTTTTTCAATTGGTTTACGTATAATATATGATGTCTAATATATTTAAAGGAAAAAGCTAAGACATGGAGGAATTATGTTAAAACATATAAAAACAACATTAGCATTGCTGTTTATTGTCAGTGCTATATTGGCTCCGATTTACGCACAGGAACCATGCGATAAATGCAAGGCTAATCCGGACAGCTGTAAATTGCTACAAACTGGTAAATGCGATGATTGCAACGGCGACAAAAAGATTGTTGAAAAGAAAATTATTGTTATGACACAAGACGAGGACCGCGGATTCTTAGGTGTAGTAACCGAAAAGACCGATAATGGGCTTACGATTACAAAGATTGTTCCGTCCAGTCCTGCAGAAAAAGCGGGATTAAAAGCCAACGATATTATATTGCAGGTTGAAGCGAAGTCAGTTAAAACCCTAGACGATTTAATCGGCGCGCTCAAGGGGACGAAACCAAAAGACGAGGTGACAATTAAAATAAAAACAAAGGGCGAAGAAAAATCGTTAAAAATTATTTTAGCCGAAGTCCCGAAAACAGAAACAAAAGTATTCGTAACGGTCTCGCCAGAAGGTAAATCTTATGAAATAGATAAAGAGATGATGACGCCTGAAATGAAATGCCCGAAATGCGGAACAAAAATATCCATGCCGACGATGTGTTCAATGACAACGGAAGAAAAATGTCCGATGATGTCGATGGAGAAAGAGCAGATGATGGGCAAGTGTTCAGAATGTGGCATGACTGAAAATGATATGGAAATGTGCCTGGGTTGTCAGAAAAAGATGGGAACGATGCCGATGATGCCTATGGGTAAACAGATAGAAAAAGATTTTATGGTTATGCCCCCACAAGAAATTCGAGGCTTTTTAGGTGTCGTAACTGCTGAAGAGGATGGAAAGCTGATAATTCAAAGTATCGTGCCGAATAGCCCTGCGGCAAAAGCGGAAATAAAAGAAGATGATGTAATTGCCGAAATTAACGGCACTGTGGTAACAATCCCTACTGAGTTAATTGATGCTTTAAAAAATACTAAGCCGGGTGACGTTGCCCATTTTAAAATCCTATCAGGCGGCACGGAAAAGATGATGGACATTACATTAGGTGAAGTTCCCACTCCACCACAACCAACCATGCCACGTATGCAGATGCGAATGAGAATGCGGGGCGAAGGTAAGGGCGCTGGTTATTTTGGTCCGGGCTTTACTTTCTTTAAATATGACGATCTGAACACTCTCTTTGCTCAACATGGTATGGACTTAATAGAAAAACAGCAATTTGTCTTTAGCGGCGGCGGCTGGGGACAAGGCAAGAGAATTCGTATAGGCGGATATGGCATTGGTGGAGCAAAGACCGTTAGTAATGATTCGTTAGATATTGAGGTTGGCTATGGTGCAGGATTTTTCGAACTTGGGTATGCGATTGTAAATGAGAGAAATTTTATGCTTACACCACTGGTCGGCATTGGCGGGGGCGGTTTATCAATGAAAATAACTCCCAAATATAACAGACCAACATCCTTAGCCGGTTTAATCAATTCTCCTTGGGGTGTTGCTAAAGTATCTAAAGGCGGTATCGCAATGTATCCGGGATTAGCGATTGACATTCCGTTCGGATTTGTTGGCATCACCTTAAAAGGCGGCTATATGTGGTCACCGATGAACGGACCCTGGACTTTAGAGAATCTTGGTTCAATCGGCAACCAACCCGACCTTAAACTCAACGGTCCATTTGCGACTGCGGGTATTATGTTCGGCGGCGGTTCGCACCGACACAAATAATTAGTCTAAATTCTTTAAACCCCGTATTGGTATCCAGTACGGGGTTTTTTTCAGTATCGCGAGTGCAGTAAACGGAGTCCAATATTATATGAACAATGAAACAGCGATTCTTGATACTTACTCATCAACAGTTGTAAATGCTGCGCAAAGGATAAGTCCATCAGTGGTTAACATTGCTGTTACTCATACAGGAAAGAATCACAGTCCGAATGAGCAGAATATACGCGGCAGCGGTTCGGGATTTATTTTTACACCAGACGGTTATATTCTAACAAATAGTCATGTTGTACACGATGCCAAAGAGATTGGTGTTACACTTAACGACGGGCGTCAAGATAATGCACAGCTTATCGGTGATGACCCGGATACTGACCTGGCGGTTATCAGAATTTCTTTGTCCAATCTTATTGCGGCACAAATGGGTGAAGCGAAAAATTTACATGTCGGGCAATTGGTAATCCTTACGGGTTTCAATATTCAGTAACTGCAGGGGTTATCAGTGCACTGGGGCGTTCATTAAGGACGATTAGCGGCAAGTTAATTGACGATATTATTCAGACCGATGCGGCATTGAATCCCGGTAATTCGGGCGGACCACTTATCAATGCGAATGGCGAGGTTATCGGTGTAAATACGGCGGTAATTTTGCCGGCGCAGGGTATCTGTTTTGCGATACCGATTAATGCGGCAAAGTACATAGCAGTTCCGTTAATCCGAGACGGTAAAATCAAGCGGGGTTATATTGGAGTCGGCGGTCAGAACGTTCCGATTTTACGAAGGTTAGTGCGCTATCACGAGTTATCTATTGATTCGGGCGTACTCGTAATTACAGTCGAACAAAATAGCCCGGCACAAAAAGCAGGTTTGTTAGAAGGTGATATTATTGTTGGGTTTGATGGTCAGGCAATTAAAGGGATTGATGATTTGCACCGATTTTTAACCGAGCGGGAAATTGGACACGAGGAAAACATCGTTGTTATCCGCAGAACTGAAAAACTTGCGTTGAAAATTATCCCAGCCGAATCCAGATTTACATTCGGCAATAATTAGGCACTACCCAGTCGATTGGCGCCTTAGAAATCGCTTTGTAAGTCTTGACGAATTCGACCGCGGTCTGTTCTAAAAAACGGTCGTATTGTTCTTTGGTGATTATTACGGTCATCGCTTCGGCTTCATTAAATTTTTTAAATGACTCAACAAACTGATTCCAAAGTGTTATAACGGCATTAATCGAAATAAAATCCAAACCGGGAATTTCGCGCATCTTCAACATCGGGGTTCGGACTTCGGTAACAAAATCTTTTATTGCAACAAGATTGTAATGCCTGACATTTTGCTTGAAATGCGTTTTTATTTGTTTGGGTTCGAGATTCAATTGGTCTATTAGGCGAATATCTTCTCCATAGTTTCTCATATATTTGTCGAGCAATAAATGAGCGTAATAGCCGTCGATAAATGAACATTCGGAAATATTGCTTTTGTCACGCAAGCTTCGAGTGGTTTCCAAAAAGAATGTCAAATCAGGATTGGTCTCGTCAACAATGAAGTGACTCAATCGGTATGTTGAGTCATTAGTCGGGTTATTAACCGCATCCGGTGCAATTGTGCCCAAGACGTATGAAGTTATATCATATTTTATTTTGGATTTACTAATTACAGAGCGTGCGAAATTTATATGAGTTGATATATCAACCATAAGTCTACCTGTAACAATTGCGACTTACTTATTATAAGTATAAATTATCCAAAAACCGATAATATGTCAAGAGAGAAAATCGATGCGAAGTAAGATGCTACTTTATAAAATTACTATTTGTTTATTATTAGAAAAATAAGAGTTCAATTAAACGGTCAATTTCTTTGGTTGTGTTATAAAAATGGGGGGAGGCACGTAGATAACCTTCACGCAAAGAACAGACAATATTATTCTCTTTAAGCTTATTAAACAAGGTCATGCTATCAGTGTTTATCTTTCTAAAACTGACAATACCTGCCCGTTTATTTCTTTCGAGCGGGGTGATAATCTCAAAGTTTTGGCTATTGATTTTCTTTATCAGATATTCGGTTAAATCCAGGACCTGCGATTCAATTTTATCAATACCGATTTCATCGAATACTTTTAAACTTTCTCTAAATCCGATAATGCCCAGATAATTTTTTGTTCCTTCTTCAAACCTTGATGCGGTATTCTTAAGTTTGCGCGGAGTTAGTATATCATAAAAATCATCCCAATCAGCACTGAGCCAACCAAGGTTAGACGGTTTTAACTTATTCAATACATTCTTATTTACGTAAAAGATTCCGATACCATGCGGACCTAATAGCCATTTGGGCGCGGCCGAAGAGAAAAAGTCGGGTTGAATATCATTTAAATTAATTCTTACTGCGCCGCAACCCTGCATACCGTCAATAATAAAATAAATATTATGTTCTTTGCAGATTTGCGAGATTCTTTTTACATCGATTCGGATGCCATTTAAAAAATTGACCCAATCCAAGGATATTACTTTAGTTTTTTTATCGATTATCTTCAACAGGCAATCTGTGTTATCAAGTAATTCCCTGCTTGTGACATAACGTTTTTCAACATCAGGCAACATGAACCGAAAAGGATAAGAGTTGGTCGGAAAAGCATTTTTTAAGATTATTACATTATCACCTTTTTCAAAATGGATTGAGTTTATCGCATATATTATGCCCTGACTTGTATTCTGGACAAAACATATTTCATCATTTGAAGCATTGACTAATTTTGCTGCTAGGTTTCTGGTAGAATTTGACAGCGCTTCATATTCCTGCCATTCAATTGAACCTTGCTCTGAGTATCTTTTTGCCAAATCTGATATCGCTTTTACTGCGGGTAATGGCAGGGGACCAGTTGAAGCATGATTCAAATAGATATATTTTTCGGTCGAGAGAAATAACTTGCGATACTCAGAAAAGTCAAACATTATAATTAATAAATACTGAAAAAAACTATTTGTCAAGAGCGAGATAAAATCATAAGATTATCAATCAGTATCATACCGTTTGTTAAAATCACGGTGTGTTTAACACAATTAAGAAGTTGACAATATAACTTAACAGACTATACTTTGCCAAGAATTATAAAATGCCTAAAATAATAACCTTTGATGAACTAAAAGACGATTATCAATTCCTGCGATTAATGGATTCGGCATTTGGTTTTACCTGGCATCCGCAGGATATTATTAAACGACGCAAAGCAGACGAGCGGTACAAATATCCTTTTGGTTTTTGTTTAATGAAAGGAAAAACACTTGCCGGGTTTGTCGGGGTTATGGATATTCCGGTCAAAACAATTGATGGCAAAACCGAAAAAGTTGGTGGGATTCATAGTGTCGCGACGCACCCGATGTATATTCATCAGGGTATTGCCCGCGTATTAATGGATGTTGCGCATAATCATTTCCAAAAACTTGGTTATCGGTTTTCTTTCCTTTGTACCAGCAAGTCATTAGTCGCATATTCGCTGTATGAAAAGCTCGGCTATAAAGATTTTACCTCACTCAATAAATTATTTCGGGCATATAAAATATTTCCTAAGCGTGGGCAACGAGAAGAAAAGAAAATAACTAAGCAAATCAAGGCAGATTTCCAACTAATCGAAGATTTTTATTGCCGAGCCACGGAAAACCGAACCGGCTTTGCGACACGGATTAAAAACTGGGGCAAATTAATGACGACAACAAAAAGAATTATCCCCCAAAACATTTTCGTAGAAAAAGATGGTTATGCATTTATTACTACTGGCGGCGGCGTAACTTATATTATAGAATTTATTGCGAACACTGCTAAAACATATCTAACAATCCTTAATAGAATTAAAAAACTTCACAGTCAAATTTTAATTGATTCTTATTTTGATGACAAACGACGGGTCCGAATATACCAAGAGCAGGGGTTCGTCTTTAGACAGGGGACATACTTTTCTTTTATGTACAAACCGTTAACTAATGTATCATTTGAACAGATGTTTGGTAATAAATTTTATTTATCTGCACTTGATACTTTTTAATGGAGGTGTATTATGAGTAAATTTTTTGTTATCATTTGTTTAATATTAATTTCATTTCCAATCTATTCTCTGCAATATATTGAATCATCAACCGGACTAATTCCGCCAACTTGGGAAGGTGGTAGAACTGAGTTGGAAATGGTAGATATTAACAATGACGGCAATATTGATATTCTCTCAATTGGTGACCACGGCTGTCCCTATGTTAATACTGACGAACATGGTGTAATGGTTTGGTTTGGTAATGGACAAGGCGGTTGGTCAAATTATATGAATGGTAATTTTGGCTATGGTGGTATTGCCGTCGGCGATGCGAATAATGATGGATATTTGGACATCGGTTATGGAATGCATCATGACTATTCCGGCAATGATTTCGGCGACCAAGTGATGGAAGTTGCCTTAGGAGATGGTACAGGCATGAACTGGACACCCTGGGATGATTCGCTAGGAATGAATGGTCAGACCTGGGGAATGTTTGGGACTGACTTTGCCGATATTGATAATGACGGTGATTTAGACATCGGCGCCGTGTCATTTGGTGGGAGTGATGGAATTCATGTTTATCAAAATTTAATGAACGGCACCTGGCATCAAAGTTTTGGTTTTATTGGTGGACTTTCAAGTGATGAATTTCAATTTGGCGACATTAACAAAGACGGAAATCCGGATTTTGTTGCGACACATCAATATTCAAGCGTCTATTTTGGCGACGGTAACGGAAATTTTACCTTGGCAATGCATAATCTGCCACCGATTGCTGCAAATGGTCGTTATTATAGCGTTGCCCTGGCAGATGTTGATAACGATGGCGGACAAGATATCGGATTTATCTATCCGAGCGGAGTTTTAAAAGTATATATATTTGATGAGACAGGCGACACCTGGCGAAATTTTTCAGGAAACCTGCCAACATCAGGAAGTTTTCAAAGAATTAATCTTTGGGACGTGAACGGAGATGGTTATATTGATGTTGTTGCTCAAGGAAGCAGTCTTTTGAAGGTTTGGACCGGTGATGGCACAGGAAACTGGACTGAGGCAGCACAATTTAATACATCATCGCCAGGTACTGGTCAAGCCTTAACTGTGCGTGGCGACATTGACCATAATGGCTATGCCGATATCGCAATGGTCGTAAATGAAAGCCATAATATGTTACGGGTTTTTAAAGAAACTTCAGTGCCGACAAATTTAAGAATCACACCATATTTCCCCAAAGGCAGCGAGAAATTTATTGCTCGTTCAACTAATTTTATTCAATGGAGTAGCGCAGTACCCAACAACGAAACTTCACGAGTCTCGATTGAATTTTCTTCCCAAGGGCAGAACGGACCATGGACAATGCTTTTTAACAACCTTCCTAATAACGGAACAAAGCAATGGATAATTCCCAACATAGTTTCTAATAATTGCTATTTACGACTTAAAGTATTTACTCATAGTGATACTAATTCGGTTGTTACAACTAATCCATTTACAATTATTGGAAATCCTGGCATCAATGTCGAATCGAATAAGGTTCTACCACCTAATATTACTTATTTAATCCAAAACCGGATAATAAAAATTCCGGTGTATTTATCAAGACCAGACAAAGTTTCGATAAAGATTTATTCAAGCGATGGTAGAAATTTATATACCAAAGAGACAAAATTAGGTGGCGGTAGGCAAAATATAATAATTGAAAAACAATTAGCCGAAGGTACGTATTTCATTGATATTAATTGTTCTCAATTTAAGCAAAAAGCAAAGATAATAAAAATCAAAAACTGAACGTACTACCTAATAATATCGTCATTTAAAAGTTGACATTATTGACTCGCGACATTGTCATTCCCGTGCAAACGGGAATCCAGAGAATAGAAGATACCGGATTCCTGCTTTTGCAGGAATGACCTTGTATTTGACAATCGGTGCGGGGTTGACTAAATTACATCTTATAATATAATACACCGATGATTGACAATAAAAACAAAGGGCTTTTGTCTTTTGTTAAGTGTGCGGGCTGAGCATCGAAATTATCAGCCGCATCGTTGATGCAGGCATTGAAAGAATTGCCCGAAATTAAGGATAAGAATTTGCTGGTCGGTGTAAATACCGCGGATGATGCGGGTGTTTACAAGATGACCAATGAACTTGCCTTGGTTTATACGGTGGACATGCTTAACCCTTTGGTTGACGACCCGTACACCTTTGGCATGATTGCGGCGGCAAATTGTATCTCGGATATTTATGCGATGGGCGGCAAGCCAAAACTTGCCTTGAACATCGTCGGATTTCCGGCTAAAGGCGATGCGAAAATATTGGGCAAAATGCTCAAGGGCGGTCAGGCAAAAGCAAAACAAGCGGGTGTAACAATGTGCGGCGGGCATACTTTTAATTCTGAAGAGATAAAATACGGTTTATCAGTCATTGGTTATATTCACCCGAAAAAGATTATCACTAATGCCAATGCCAAAGCCGGTGATGTAATTGTTTTAACCAAACCGATTGGAGTTGGAACCATTGTCCATGCATACATTAACGGCAGACTGGAAAAGAGCGCATTAAAACCAGCAATTAAATCAATGACGACCCTAAACCGCGACGCATCAAATGCGATGCAAGGTCTGGCTCATTCAGCAACCGACATTACCGGTTATGGATTAGCTGGACACTTAGTAGAAATGGCACAGGGAAGTGGAGTTGGTATCGAGATATCATTATCAAAAATCCCGATACATAAAGGTGCTTTGGATATTTTAAAATCAGGGATAGTCGAGCCGGGCATTGGAATGAATATGGGGTCATTCGGCAATCGAGTTGTAAAAGATTGGGTAGACGTGACGCTATCAATGCTCATTTTTGGTTCAGAAACATCCGGTGGATTGGCAATTGTTTTGCCCGAAAATAAACTTGATTTGTTCAGAAAAAAGTATAAGTTGTCCGCACCGGTAATTGGCAGAGTAATAAGGGGAAATAAAGGGCAGCTAAAAATAATTCCTTAGTAAAATCCTAAACCCTAAACCAATTTAAAACAGGCAAAAAATGTCATTGCGAGGAGCGAAGCGACGAAGCAATCTCACGCTATTACCAACTTGGGATTGCCACGCTCCTTACGGTCGCTCGCAATGACGACTTAGATAATTTAGAAATTAGGATTTTTATTAGTAACTGCCTTGACATATCTTTAAACTTACCATACTATAATTATAGTGAGTAAGGACAAGGTAATTAAGCAGGCAGACCCGGGAAGTATGCCGCCTGAAATCAGGAGACACAGGTGAGCGTGTGCCAACGAAGACCCGGTCGGGTCAACTCCTTCAAAGTTCGTCACCATCAAAAGACTCAAGCGATAAGTTTTTCAGAACGACAATTATTAGCCGTAGAGATATCTGAGAAAAAATCTCTGTGTTCTCTGCGGTTAGATTTTTAGGAGAATAAATGGAAAATAAATACGAAAAGATGTGGCAGGATTTAGGCATGGATGTTCCTTTACATAAAGAGTTATTAGCGTCAATTGACCGCAATTTTAAGTCAACCGTCGGTAGTCAGAAGAACCGACCAGAAGGCATGAAATATTTTGATAACGTCCTGCATGAATCGCACGGCAAGCGGGTTGCCGAGCTGGTCGAAGAGAAAGCCAAAGGTAATAAGACAGTCGGCACGTTCTGTATTTATGTACCGGATGAAATCGTGCTTGCCGCAGGTCTGATTCCAGTTCCTTTATGCGGGGGTACGAATTTTTCCGTGCCTTATGCCGAGCGGACTTTCCCGCGCGATATCTGTCCATTGGTAAAATCAACCCTGGGCCTGGCATTTTCCAAAACCTGCCCTTATGCCACCTTAAAATCAATGGCGGTCGGCGAGACCACCTGTGATGCCAAGAAGAAAACATGGGAAATCTTAGCCGGTAAAGTGAATTTTCACGTGATGGAAGTTCCCCAGAAAAAGAATGACATCAATTATCAGGTCTGGCGCAAAGAAGTCGAAGAGTTCAAGACCAAAATCGAGGATTTAGCCCAGAGAAAAATCACGAGCGAAAAGCTGAGCCAGACCATAAAAATTATGAACGACAAGCGCAGGGCATTGCAGAAACTTAATGAATTCAGAAAACTTGATTCTCCGCCAATCTCAGGACTGGATGCCTTGGTTGTTATGCAGGCAGCGCTTAATGATGACCAGGTCCGGTTCACGGAAAACCTCAATATCTTAAATCAGGAACTGGCTGAGCGCGTGCAAAAAGAGATTTCGCCATTTGCCAAAGGAGCTAAAAGGATAATGATATCTGGTTGTCCATCAGTCAGCGGCAACTGGAAAGTTCATTCCTTAATCGAGAAATCAGGCGCTTCGATTGTGATTGACGAGACCTGCACTGGCACGCGATACTTTGAGAATTTGGTTGATGAGAAACCAGCTGACCTTAAAGGTCATTTGGATGCGATTGCCGACAGATATATGAAGATTAACTGCTCGTGTTTTACACCCAATGCCGACCGTATTACGGATGTGGTTAACAAGACCAAAGAATATAAAGTTGACGGCGTCATCCATTATGTATTGCAGTACTGCCATACTTATAATATCGAGGCGATAAAATTAGACAGCGCCCTGAAAAAAGAGAATCTGCCGACATTAAAGATTGAAACCGACTATTCAGAAGAAGATATCGGGCAACTCAGAACCCGCGTCGACGCATTTCTGGAAAGACTGGAATGATTAAAATGCTAACCGCCGACCGCCAACCGCTCTTCGCGGAAAGCGGAATGCGGATAGCCGAAAGCGGATATGATAAAAGCAGGAATTGATATTGGTTCAAGGACAATCAAGTTAGTAGTTCTTGATGACCATAAAATAATTGCCTATCGTATTGTCGATACCGGCATTGACCCGATTACCAACTCGAAAAAGATTCTGGATGAGCATAAATTCGATAAGATTATTGCCACTGGTTATGGTCGCTACCTGGCGCAAAAACAATTCGGTTTTCCAGTGGTGACTGAAATCAAAGCTTATGCGCAGGGCGCTAATTTTCTCTATCCCAAATGCCGAACCGTGATTGATATTGGCGGTCAGGATTCGAAAATCATCCGCGTCAATCAGGGCAAGGTTGAGGATTTTGAGATGAATGATAGATGTGCGGCAGGAACCGGCAGGTTTCTGGAGGTGATGGCAACCACGCTTGGATTCACGATTGACCAGTTCGGCGAGCAGGCATGCGAAGCCCGAAAACCCGTTACCATCAATTCAATGTGCACGGTCTTTGCCGAATCAGAAGTTATTTCGTTAATATCACACGGTGAAAATGCTCACAATATCGCATTAGGACTTCACCAGTCAATCATTAATCGGATTTTAGGGATGATTGGCAGAATCGGTTTTGAAGATGACGTGGTCTTTGCCGGCGGTGTTGCCAAAAATAGATGTATGCGTAAACTCTTGGGGAAAAGACTCAAAAAAGAATTGTTTATTCCCGAAGAACCCCAGATCACTGGCGCCATCGGCGCCGCGCTGTCAATTTAATGTTCGCCACGGAGTCACAGAGAACACAGAGAAAAACATACAGAATTTAACCACAGATGCACACAGATTAACACAGAGCCCAAGCGAATTGTCATTGCGAGCGAAAGCGAAGCAATCTCAAACTAATTAAATCGCAGAGAACACGAATAACACTAATAAACGAATGGCACTAATAATTGCTTATGGTTTAAAACCTCAAAGTATCTTTTATTCGTGATATTAGTCAATTCGTGACATTCGTGTTCAAATGTCTTTCTCGATAGCGATATTTTCCCTGAATCCTTTTTGTCTTTTCGGAGTCTAATATATGTAAGGCAAAAGAGATTTCCCCTCAGAAAGGCACAATCCCCAGGCATGCCCTACTGAAACCGAGAGAATCATTCCTCCCCTTAAGCACCTCATCAATCAGAATTCAACTTTCGGAAGCAAATAAGGTTTCTAAGTTCCAATAAAACAAGGCGTTAACCCAAGAAGTAATTAAGACTTAATGGATGTTTTCAAAGATGGCTTCAAGGATACCATTAAATAGGGCTTCAAGGGTGGCTTTAAAGAGAGCTTTGTTTAGGGCTCAAAATAGACAACAGACTTCTCCATAAGAAAAAGTTGAATATACACATAAAGCTTTTATAGATCGTGTAGTTAGAACTTTCCTAGCACTGTACTAATTATAGGTATTGACAATTAACAAGAGGCGATTATTGTATTTAATATGGTCAAGATGAATACGGAACGTGATATTAAAATCAGCTTCGTAAATTCTTGAATATGGATTCATATAACTATGCTTTATCCCCAACAAGTCAATTCTATTTTTGTGGTGTTCCTTTCAGATTAGATACGACACCAAAATGCGATTTGAATTGTCTTTATTGCTTTGCTATGGCTCGAGGTGGAAGACGAACTTCTCGTCATCAAATTGCCAACCCGCGTTCAATACATTTTAAGCTTCAAAAAAGTGTAAGCCAAAAAATCAAAAGGACGGGCATAGTTGAAGAAATGTTGTCGTATAAATATCCTTTACATTTTGGTGGGATAAGCGACCCTTTTTCTAATATCATGACTTCAATAACGAGTTTAAAACTATTAGAAATATTATCTAATTTCAATTATCCAGTTGTGCTTAGTACTAAGAATACAAAATTTTTACTAAAAGATGAAACTATGAATATTCTGAAAAAATTGAAGTATCTAGTAGTTCAAGTATCAATAAGTATATTTAGTGAAAAAACATCTAAGGCAATTGAACCTTTTAGTCCGTCGCCCAAAGACAGGATTAATTGTATTAATTTTTTATCAAAGCATGGAATCAATACAATGTGTAGATTACAACCATTGATACCGATATGGATTGACGAAATAGGAAAAGATTTATTACCTCGATTAGGAGAAGCTGGATGCAAACATGTAATAGTTGAATTTCTAAAATTACCGGTAGAAAAAAACATATCATTAATCGACAATATATTTAATTCTATAAACTGGAATGGTTATGACTATTACAGAGAGAATAAGGCAACATTGGTTGGGCGGGAATGGTTATTGCCAAATAAATTTCGATGGGAAAATTTACAATCAATAATAACAATAATTCACAAACATGGCATGACATATGGTGCAGGCGATTATGGATTAAATCACTTGGGTGATACGGATTGTTGTTGCGGAATTGATAAGATAGAAGGGTTTTCTAAGTGGTTCAAATATAATTTTTCAAACATTATAAGACAATCTAAAACAAAATATATAAGATTACCAAAATTCCAAAATACACAATGCCCATCAAAAAGTATTGCGGTGTTTATGAATTCAAAATGTCGCTTACCGAAAAATAATACAATACAAAATTATCTAGCGACCAAATGGAATCGACCAGGAACAATAAATGCCCCAGATACATTTTTTGGTGTTTCTTGGCAAAAAGAATATGATAATGACGGAAATTGTATATATTATAGGGAGGTATAATTATGAATTTAACTGGTAATATAGAAAATCAATCATGGTACACTAAATTATCAAAAGATATAAATAATGAAATTAACGGATTAGCAGCTTTAACGGAACAAGAAAAAATTAATAAAAACAATGATATAAAATCAATGATACAGTACTATCATCGAATTACTGAATTTATTGAAGACAGGCGCAATAGAATTTATACATTTACGCTTCAGCTTCTAACTATATGTGTTGCAGGTGCTGGTTTAATAATAAGCCAACAAGTTAAAATCCCACAAATGTGGTTTTGGGTATGCATGAGCTTTTTAGTTATCCAAATAATATTCTGCCTCGTAATTGTCTTTGTTCACGAGAGACAATCGCGTTTTAGATACCCGTTTTTAAATCTGGACGAATTTGGTAATAAGTGGAAATGGTTTTATTATGGCAACAAAGAAATAATAAAAATAGACTCAAATGTTTTTGCCAAACAAAAACCAGAGAATGTATTTATTCCTTATCTAACAGGTCTTAAAGAATTTGTTCGTAATTACAAAGAAGAAAATTTAAACATGGAAATCAAACATAATATTCAACAATTATTTCTTTACCAGGTATGGAATTATTACAAAAACAGATTCTATTTACAATTAACTAACCTAAGAATGTGGTCGTTATATATTTCTGCACTAGTTGTACTTTTCATTATTATTAAATTTATTTTCTTAAAGTGAAAAAGAATATTAATTATAGCGCATAGATTATTGTTTATATTATCAATATAATGTTGTCAGTTGACAACACAGTACTTCAATCTATAATTCTTTTATGACCAAAGAGAGCAATAAAGAAATATTAAAGAATATTCCAGCGGTCGATAAAATACTAAACTGGCAGGAAATAAAGGAATTAGAAAATGAGATTGAACATAAACATCTTTTGTCAATAATCCGTAATAAAACCGATGAGTTTAGGGGAAAGTTATTATCTGGTTCTGAAATAGAAAATGCAAGAGAGAAAATTAGCCACGGAGCCACGAAGAGCACGGAGAAAGAAAAAAGCAAAAGAGAATCCTCTGTGGACTCTGTGCCTCTGTGGCAGACTGAACATTTAAAGAAAATGATACTTGATGAGATAAAGTATCTGACCGAGCCGTATTTTCGATATGCGATTAATGGTTTGGGTATTGTTTTGCATACTGGTTTAGGCAGAGCGCCATTTAGTAAAGGTATTGCCGACATTCTACGCAATGCGTCAAATGCTTATTCCCGATTACAAATTGATGATGAAGGTAAGCGTGATGACCGATATAAAAAGATTAGTAGATTACTGCAACTCTTAACCGGCTGCGAAGCAGGGATTATTGTTAATAATAATGCTGGCGCAACGCTTCTGATATTGTCCGCACTTGCCAAAGGCAAGGAAGTGATTGTTTCCCGGGGGCAATTGATTGAAATCGGCGGCTCGTTCCGCATTCCAGATATTATGGCGCAGTCAGGCTGCATAATGCGCGAAGTCGGCACAACCAATCGCACACATCTTAAAGATTATGAACAGGCAATAAAAGTTAGCCACGGAGCCACGGAGGGCACGGAGAAAAGAAAAGGCAAAAAGAAATTATCTGGTCTTAAAGAGCAAGAATTAAATGTAGAAACTGGTGCGATTATTCGGGTTCATCAATCGAATTATCATATCTCGGGATTTACCAAAGAAGTGAGCCTGTCAGAACTTGTTGCCTTAGGTAAGAAATATAAGATTCCGGTGATTGATGATTTGGGGAGCGGGGCATTGATTGACTTGTCCAAATACGGACTGCCCAAAGAGCCGATGGTGCAGGAAAGTCTTATAACCGGTGCGGATGTTGTTTGTTTCAGCGGTGATAAACTGATTGGCGGACCGCAATCGGGAATTATTGTCGGCAAAAAAGCTTTAGTTGAAAAGATTAAGAAAAATCCGTTAACCCGTGCATTGCGGTGCGATAAGCTGACCAATGCAGCATTGGAAGCAACCTTGCAGATGTTTTTACACAAAGAAGAAGATTTAATCAAAGAGCACAGGGTAATGAGCATGCTGTTAAAACCGCTCAAGGAAATTAAAACGCAGGCATCGGGCTTGGCAGGAAAATTAAATAAAGAGTTTGGTTCAATATTGGATATTAAAGTAAAACCTGCCAAGAGTGAAATTGGCGGCGGGTCATTAAGCACTGAAGAATTGCCGACCTTTGTTATTGCGATTAAACCAAAGAAAATGTCTGCTCAAGCCCTGGCAAAACTTTTAAGGCAGTATAAAATACCAATCTTTGGAAGAGTCGCGGAAAACTCGGTGTTATTAGACTTTAGGACAATTTTAAAAGGGGAAGAGAAAATAATTTTACAAGCAATAAATAATATTTTAGCCACGAATAAACACGAATAAACACGAAGTGAAGATAAAATTTTTATTAGTGTCCATTCGTGGTTAAGCAAAAATGAATAGACATATCGTAATTGGCACGGCTGGTCATATTGACCATGGTAAAAGCGCTTTGGTTAAAGCGCTGACCGGCATTGACCCAGACCGACTCAAAGAAGAGAAAGAACGGGGCATGACCACTGACCTTGGTTTTGTTTTTTACGGGGATAATGCGACAATCATTGATGTGCCCGGACACGAGAAGTTTGTCCGGCATATGGTGGCGGGCGCTTCGACCATTGATTTTGTGATGTTTGTGATTGCGGCCGACGATGGGATAATGCCCCAGACCTATGAACATCTGGAAATTCTCAAATTGCTGGCAATTAAAAAAGGCGTGGTGGTTATTACTAAAAAAGATTTGGTTAAAGAAGATAGATTGCAGAGTGTAATTAATGACGTAAAGAGTTTGATGAAAGGTTCGTTTCTTGAAAATGCACCAATCATCGCTGTTTCCAATACTACCTTAGAAGGGATTGATGCGCTCAAAAGAGCCCTTGATAAGTTGATTCAAGAGACTGAGGCAAAAATCGACCGCGGAATATTTCGGATGGGGATTGACCGATGCTTTGTGATAAAAGGATTTGGAACAGTGGTCGCAGGCACGGTTCTTTCAGGAAAAACCAAAGTCGGCGACTTGCTTGAGTTATTGCCTGAGAAAAAGTCCGTTAAAATCAGAGGGATTGAAGTGCACGGCAAGCAAGTGAATGAGGTTGGAACTGGGTATCGAGCGGCAATTAATCTGGTCGGTGCGGAAAAAGAAGAGATTGAGCGGGGAGATGTACTTGCCCAGCCGGGCTTTTTTGAGCCGTCGGAATATTTGAACGCCTCTTTGTATCTTTTGAGCAATGCGGGCAAACCCTTGAAAACTTTTGAGCGTTTAAGGATTCACATCGGAACCAAAGAAATTTTAGGCAGAGTTGTATTTCTTGATAAGAAAATATTGCAGCCGGGTGAAAAGGCGATGGTGCAGTTTCGTCTGGAAGCGCCAGCAGTCTGTGCAATCAATGATTTGTATGTAATCCGCACCTATTCACCGCAGGTGACGATTGGCGGCGGGATTATTATTGAATCAAAGGCAACTAAGGTTAAGGGTTTTGACGAAGATTTGATTGCACATCTCGAGCGAAGTGAAAAAGGTGACCCGATTATTCTGATTGAGGAAAACCTATTGTCCAACTTTGAATTGCCGAGAAAAATTACTGAAATTGCGACTGATATTAATCTGCCGATTAATGAAGTGAAAGACTTGGCAAAAGTGTTGACCGAACAGGGTAAAATAATTTGCCTGGACGAGAAACGGGAGCTTTATTATTCCCAAAAGAATCTGCAGGAATTAAAAGAAAAGATTATTACACAATTAAAAGATTATCATAAAAATAATCCGACCAGTATCGGAATAACATCTTTGGAACTGTTAAAAAGAATCAGTGCTGGACTGGACAAGTTTCTTTTAGATAATACCTTGGAAAAGATGGCAAAAGATAATATTGTGCAGATGTCTGCGGATAAGAAGATAAAACTGTCAGAATTTAAAATAACACTCGGCAAAGAAATTGATGAGCTGATAGCAAGGATTGAAAAGATATTTCTTGAAACCGGTTTTAAACCGATTGAGTATGATGCACTGAAACTGATGATTCCGTCCAAAGAAACTCTAATCAAAAAAGCGCATCAGTATATGCTGGATAATGGAATACTTGTTAATATCGGTGAAGGGTTGGTCTTACATCAAAAATATGTCAAAGAAGCGGAAACAAAGCTGGTTGATTTTTTAAAGAAAAACCGAGAGATAAGGGTTTCGCAATTCCGAGATTTACTCAATGCAAGTCGTAAGGCAGCATTGCCATTATTAATATATTTTGATGGACGGGGAATAACAGTAAGACGCGAAGACACCAGAGTGTTATCGCAGAAATACAAATAATTCTAAGATTCTAAAATTCGAAGATTCAAAGATTAAATCTTGTAATCTGTTAATCTCATATGGTATTTAAAGACTTGACAACATAGCTTTCATTATTATTGTTATGTGAGGATTAATATGGCTGGACAAGATTCAAGGCAATTTCAACTGTCTGATTATCTTATTATATTTCTTTCGATATTATTCGGGTATGCGGTATCGCTATTTTTTTCGGGTTGGGGCGCGCTCATAAAACATAGTGCATATGTTAAAATCTACTGGGTTCACCTTGGCTGGACAATATTAATTTTTCTTGACCTTATTGAAGTGTGGTGGGGTTTATGGCCAAGAAGAGAAAAGCTTGGTAAACATATCGGATATTTCTTTTTAGCGCTATCATATCCTATCATGTACTACTTATTAGCTATTATTATATTCCCGGACATATCAAACGGACAAATCATCATATTAAAAGATTATTTTTATTCCAACCTTACACTGATTTTTTCTTTATTAGCGTTTGCAATGTTATTTTCCGTGATCTGCAATAGTATTTGGGTTGGGAAACCAGTATTAAAAGAATTTGCACTTCAAGCCATCTTGGGTGTAGTTGTTGCAATTGGTATATTTTTGCGATTTGAATGGTATCATATAATAATTTTTTCTGCCGCAGCAATGTCATGGGTATTGTGGGTTATCCGGTACCGCACCAGACTAAAACAACCAGATAATTAAAAAATATAGTTTTCTAATCTTAGGATCTTCCAATCGGTAACCGAAAATGACGGAGGCGTAGGTTATGTTATCGCCTGGGATTCGCCAATTGACGAGCCGTGGGTTTCGAGCCACTCAAGAATCTTAGAAATCCTTCCCTGAGCAAGCGCGATGCAAGTATCCGCTCCACCATAATAGACATTGATTTCATCTCCATCATCACCGATTGTGTGTCCGCACGCAAAGACCACGTCGCCGACATCGCCCATACGTTCGTAGTCTTCCTGTGGAGCAAGAATCCATTCATCACCGCGCTTTATACAATAGCCGGGATTCTCAAGGTCGAGCAAAGCAGCACCGATGCGATAAAGACAGCCTGCACCAGTTTGCCGGTTTGCGTGGTAGAGCATAAGCCAGCCGCGAGAAGTCTGAATCAGAGGCGACCCAAGACCAATCCGATGGGCATCCCACCATGCACCATGACGCGGCGTCATAATCAATCGATTTTTACCCCAATGGTTTAAGTCTGGTGATTCGGCAAGCCAGATGCTTCCGCCCAATCCGTTTTGAGGACGGTGAATCATCAGCCACTTGCCATTAAAACGAAAAGGCAGAAGTGATGCGTCTTTGTTATCGGGTGGCATCATAACTCCCAGTCGTTCGAATCGGATAAAATCTTCAGTCATCGCCAAAGCGACTGCCGGTCCAGCCCGCGAAAAAGCGGTGTAGGTAATTGCGTACTTGCGGAGTTCCTCCAGCCAAACAATCCGCGCGTCTTCGACACCCCAAATTTCGTCCGGATGATTTATCGGGTCAGGAGGAAATGTTGGTTCTGAGTCAATCACCCAATTGTCAATACCGTTTTTGGACCGTGCCGCCCAGAGACTGGAGATGCCTCGTCGGTCTTCGACACGACAGAGCAATAACGTTGTTCCATCCTGCAAACGGACCGCGCCCGGATTGAAGGCGGCGTTGACCGGCTGATGCCAGTTATCGGCAGTCAGGATCGGATTGCTCGGATGACGCTCTAGAAGCACGTACTTATTATCGCGCGACACTGTTTTCATTATTTTAAATTTGCTTCCCTGGATTTCATCGCTAATAAGGCAAGCAGAAACGAAATGGTCGATTCAGCACCTTGGTTGAGATTCACACCATCAGGCGAAAGACCATCAAAGCAACCACCAGTAGTGTAGTCGTATAGAGGTACCCCAAGGTCGTTAAGACCCAAAAACCAATCAAACGCCCGCTGCGCTTCCTTGTGCCATTGCTCATTCCCAGTTATTGCATGGGCAGACAGGCACGCGCTGACCATTGAATGTGGCTCGACCGGTTGTTGGTCATACCGACTGCGATGACCATCACGTTGCCAACCACCGGTCCCAACCGGAACAAAGTGTCCTTCCGGTGCAGTCTGGATTCGAACTAACCATTCCAGGGTTTTAAGGCTGATATCCTTCATTTCCTGTTGACCAATATCCTGACCAGCGTGTAATAACCCCTGGCAGAGCACAGCATTGTCGTAGGTCATATAGGTTTCAAACCATGGCCAGGCTTCACTGGCGGTGGTTCGATATAGTTCAAGTAATTTATTGCTCAGAACATCGCGCAGTCTTCGCGCAACGCTATCACCGGGAAAGCGTTTGAGAAACTCGTGAATGCCGATTAAGGTAAATGCCCATGCCCGTGGACTGGTAAAGTTCTCCACGGCTGGTAATCCGGCATGAAAAAGGTCAAGCGCTACTGCAACTTGTCCATCGTCCGGAGCCACACCAACCGCGATACCTAAACTCCAGAGCGACCGACCATGGCTGTCTTCAGAGCCGACATCCTCCAGCCAACGCCGGTCATAAGCCATGAAATTTCTGAATCTTCCGCGTGCGCGGTCAAAGGCATGGTCGAGAAATGATAAATAACAAAAAGCAAGCCGCAATAATTGGAGGTCCTTGGGATTGGCTTCCAGACCGCGCATTGTTACAATCAGCGCGCGTGCATTATCGTCGGTTGTATAACCTCGGGACCGGTCAGGAACCGAGTATTTGGTGTGTTGTAGAATGCCGGTTTCATCAGAGAGATTGACAAGATGGCTGAAATTTGTTTCGGGTAAGCTGGTGATAAATGGTTCGGTCCGGTGCGGTCGGTTAAAACGTCCGGAAAGACGACGTTCCTCATAAGCCCGCGAAAATGATTCCAGGTAGCGATGGGAAACCTCAGACCATATCATCTGCCGACCAAAGGCATAAGCATTTTTACGGATTGCGTGACGTTTCGCCGGATTTTCCAATAAATCGATAATCGCTTCGGCTAAAGCACGTCCGTCTCGGAATGCAACCAGCGTACCACGATTGTCAGTAAGCAATTCTTCGGCATACCAATAAGGCGTAGATACAACCGCCTTGCCGGTGCCAAATGCATAAGCCAGGGTTCCGGATACGATCTGGGCTTCAGTCAGATATGGCGTCACATAGATGTCAGTGGCGCCAAGGTATTCGCAGAGTTCGGTTATGTCAACAAATCGGTCGTGAAAAATAACATGATCTTCTACACCACGCACCCGGGCGTGACGCTTTAAACCCAGCCGGTAGACTTCGCCGTTTTCGCGCCTGATTGCCGGATGGGTTACCCCGAGTACAATGTAAACAACATTTGGGAACCGCTTTACGACTTCAGGCAGAGCATCAATCATATATTCAATTCCCTTATTGGGTGAGAGCAGACCGAATGTCAGGATTAGGTCGCGACCTTCGACATGGAACTTATCTTTATAAAAATTTGGGTCAACGAATGACATATCTGGTATGCCGTGATGAATCAAGTCGATCTTCCTTTCCGGAACATGGTATATTTCGCGTAAAAACTCGATTGACCGTTCACTCATTACTACCAGGCGATCGCTCAGCCGGCAGAGTTCATTCATGACTTTGCGATGGTTTTCATCCGGTGCGTGGAGCACGGTGTGCAAGGTCGTGACAATCGGCATTTGGAGTTGGCGTAATGTGGTTAAAAGATAACCGCCTGCAACACCACCATAAATTCCGAATTCGTGCTGTACACAGAGTAGGTCAGCTTGTCCCATATTTAGGAATTCCGCCAGACGACGGTAATCCGCAAGCTCGTTCTGAGCAAGTTCGAAGCGTACTCGGTCGGGATAGGTATAACCTTCAGGAATATCATTCATGACTGCGGCTAAACAGGAAAGTTCTGGCGCGGCAGTCGCAATCGACTCGCAAAGGTCTCCGGTAAATGTTGCAATGCCACACTGCCGTGGCAGATAGTTACCAAGAAAGGCAACCTTGGCAAACGGATATGTTTGTTTGCGTTTCACAGTAAATATACTATCTTATCGATTTAGTCGTTTGTCAAGAATAAGTTTTTAGTCGCCGCCAATTTTTAGTTTATGTTTTTGATATTTAATTTTTAATATTTGATATTGACTATATGGCGGAGGCGTGTAGGAATCGAACCTACCGTTCCCCTTTCGAGGAACACATGGATTTGAAGTCCAGCAGGCACACCAGCACCAATCCGCCTCCGTTAGATATATGACTGATAGCTGATTGTTTGTAGTTATGGTAATCAAAAATTAGTTGATGTCAACCCTACACAACGCCTTATAAATTAAAAATTAAAAAATAAATATCAAATATAAATACGGTTTAGAAAGTAGTGTTGCTAATATTTTTGGTAAAACAATAATTAAATTTTAGAATACCTATGTTTGTCTATTTAATTGCTATAATTCACTTGACAAATAGACAGGGTATTATATAATTCTATAACTATGTTTTTAAGAGGGAGGCATAATGAAAAATAGTATTGTGTTAAGCCTCATGTTTGTACTGTGTTTGGCAGTTACTGCATATGCTGCACAACGCATGGTCGTTTGCGAAGAATTATACTCAGGAACCTGACCTTCATGTCCTGCTTCCAGTAGTTTACTGGCGTCAATTGCCGCAAGTAATCCGACAAGAATTGCACTCATTGAGATGCATGTTAGTCCAACAAGCGCGCCAACATATTTATACGCAGCCCGGCAGCGTATGGGTTTTTATCCGCCGAGCGCGCCGCCCAGTTCATATTATACACCTTGGTTGTGGTTGGATGGGGACCAGTCGCCTGGTTATAACACAGGTTCATGGTCAACTTATATCACAAACCGGCTGAATGTGTCTTCGCCGATAACCGAATCGCTTTGGGGCGAGTACAATGAACAAACTGGCAACGGAACAATTTATGGCCGATTCCAGAATGATTCGAATGCAACGGTTAATGCGAATATAGTTTTTGTTATTACCGAAGATAATATAACTTATACGATGCCTAATGGTGATAATACGCATAATCATGTGGCACGTGCTTATATCCCAAGCTATACAGGTGTAGCGGTATCGATTCCTTCAGGTAGTCAACAAACAGTGAGTTATCCATTTACGATTTCATCTAGTTGGTATATACGCAACATTGAAATCGTGGCTTTTATTCAAAATCAGACTTTGATTAGTAACACAAAAGAAATCTTACAGGGAGGGAAAATAAACCTACTTGCACTACCCGGCGTTGAGGAATCGCATAATGACATACCAATAGCACAGGTGGTCAAGGTTTCTCCGAACCCGAGTGTAAACGGCACTAATTTTGCATTTTCTTTACCTATTGGTACTCATTATACAATCAGCATTTTCGATGCGGCAGGTAGAAATATGAAGACGCTGAGTGGCAATGCATCAGGTAAAAATGATTTTGTCCAATGGACTGCTAATGCCCGTGCCGGAATTTACTTTTATCGTTTTGAAAGCAATGTTACTAATACAAGCGGAAAGATTATCGTAAAATAATAATTTAAACCGAGAGCATAGAGTGCTAAGACCGAAAAGATTAAAAACTCTATGCTCTCTCTTCTTTTTATCGAAAGGAGCATAATGTATAAATATCTAATATTGCTCTTAATAATAATCGGTTTTTGCAGCGCCGGGCATCTACTGACCAATGGTAACTTTGAGCAGCAATTGAATGTTGGTTGGAGTCAGACAATCGGAACCCAAGGGACAGCCGATACGATTGACCGCTTGCTCGATATATTTAATAATAATATTGTAAGAGTTAAGAAATACGATGCGACCCATGCGATATTGTACCAGACGGTTGATGTTCCGACAACTGATTTGGAATTTTCGGTTTTGGCAAATCTTTATGCTTACGAATACAATTCTACCACAACATACTGGGCAGCGACAGCGGTTTGTCTGAGGTACTTAGATAATAATAATGTTTTATTGGGCGAGAGTAGAATTACATCCAAAACACTGCATTGTCCATGGATTAGTTCAAACACACTTCATATTATTAACCAATGGTTGCCCTGGAGTACCTATAGTTTTAACATTAATACCGAACTGGCGAATTTACCAGGCGTGAACCCATCGGATATTAAAAAGATACAAGTTGCGTTGATTGATACGACGGACGGGTGCTGAAGCGGTCATTGTGAAGCGAGGGTCCTCGCTGACAATGTTGATTTGTATTATGATGGTCCAAACCATTATCTAAATTTTATCAAGACGACGGTATATGATAGTACCGGTAATAATAATGGTCGGCTTGATCCGGGTGAAACGGTTGATTTAACCGCAGCTCTTAAAAATATCGGCGGAGTTGATTTTACCAATCTTACAACAATTTTACAAAGTACCGACCAATATGTCACGATAAACGATAATTCCGGAATATTCGGCAGTTTAATGGTTGACAGCACAAAAGAAAATATTAATGATAAATACACCGTGTCGGTCAGCGCCAGCGCACCGAGCGGTCATTACGCTCCATTTCGCCTGATTGCTACCGAAGGGACATTTGCTGATACATTTGAGTTCAGTCTGACACTCGGTTCTTTTAATTTCCTGGTCTGGAATCCGGATCCGAACGGCGGTTCAGGTTCGACGATTTATGATATATTGACATTGCATAACTACGGCGGAAATTATACTCAAACTTTAATGAATGAACCAACACTTGATATTTATCAATCGATATTTGTCTGCTGCGGAATGTATCCTAATAACTATCGTATAACTAATGGCGGCGCAGAAGCGATCGCATTAGTTAATTATTTAAATGCGGGTGGACGTGTTTATCTTGAGGGCGGCGATGTCTGGTATTATGACCCGTTAACCGGCGGGTATAATTTTGGGTCTCTTTTTGGGCTGGTTGGTGCTGAGGATGGTACCAGTGATTTAACCATTGTGGCTGGTTGTTTTGGAACTTTTACACAAAATATGGGTTTTGGTTATGGCGGAGAGAATAGTTATGTTGACCATATTAACCCAACCACTGGTTTTGCGGTATTTAATAGCGGATTAATGGGTTACAACTGTGGTATTGCCAACAATGCCATTACATACCGCACGGTCGGAACATCATTCGAATTAGGTGGTCTAATTGACGGCATCGGCGTTTCGACCAAGATGATACTATTAGACTCGATAATGCATTTCTTTGGTATCATTCATACCAGCGTTGAAGAAACGAACGAACCAAATGTGATTAGCCAAGGATTAAAAATCTATCCGAATCCATTTACCAATCACCTGATAATTAACGTTCCCAAATCAAGCTTAGCTAATTCACACAGCACGATTCGAATATATGATGCGACTGGTAAGCTGGTCCGGTCATTTTCGGCATCAAGCGTCGTTCGTAAAGCGTCGAGCAATATAATTTGGGACGGCAAAAATGAAAGCGGTGTAAAATTACCGGCTGGCGTCTATTTTATCGATGTTAATATAGAAAACCAAAGACTGACCAAACGTGCAGTTTTAGTTAATTAGTTTTTTATTCAGACAGGATTTACAGAATTAGTTGAGCAAAAAGTTCTGTAAATCCTGTCTTGATTTTATTGTATTTAATTCATATAATCTAATAATGAAAAAACTGATATTGTTATTACCATTGTTATTCATATTTTGTTCGGAAGCACCAAGGATACTGCCTCACGCGACTAATCGAGTGGTTTTGGCAGAGTTGTTTACGAATGACTTCTGAAGTTTCTGCGCGGCTGCGGAGCAGTCGCTTGATAGTTTAGCACAAATCTATGGTGACTCATTGGTAATCGTTTCTTATAATTATTCAATGGATACTATCGGAGAGCCACGCCGAGCATTCTATCAGATTCTGCAGCAAGATGATCCAACGGTAATTTTTGACGGCACAGACCAAGTTTTTGAACCTAACCCCAACGCCTATATCACGACTTACACCACACATATTAACGCGGCCAAGTCAACTGCCCCGTCTTTTAACCTGAATCTTAATGCGGTGGCATCAGCCAATACCGGAAATTTGCAAATTAGTGTCTTGCCCGCCGATACTTTTTTGCACCCCTCGTGTCGGGCATTTGTTGAGATTTGTCAGGATAGCGTTTCAGGATTTTCAAAAGATTTCAATTATGTTGCACGTCAAATCTATTCATTCCCACTCAATATTGTCTATCCGGACAGTCTTGATACGATCATCAATTTTACGCATTCAATGCCGGTTGATAAAATGACCGGAGTGTTATTTGTACAGGATATTAATACCAAAAAAGTTTTACAAGCGACAAAGTCCAAATTTACGGAGGATAAGTGAAAAAACTTTTAATTCTATTAATTTTATCAATCACAATCGCGCTTGCAGCTAACCCGAATCAGACCAGCGCGCCAAATTTTGTTTTGCAGGATGTCGACGGCAAAACAGTCCGTCTCGATTCATTAGTTAAAAAGGGTCCGGTCCTGATGAGTTATTGGGCACTCTGGTGCAAGATGTGTATCAAAGAGCTGGATGCGATGAAACAATACTTCAGTGAATTAGAGTCGTTACAATGCAGTTATCTGGCGATCAGCCAGGATAAATCACGCTCGGTTCCGGAAGTCAAACCATTTGCCGCAAGCCATAAATGGAAGTACCAGGTCGTCTTAGACCCGGATAACAAGATGCGCAATTTGTATAAAGTACAGGTAATGCCGTCGTTATTTATTATTGACCAGAATCAAAAAATTATCTTTACTCACCAGGGTTACAAGCCTGGTGATGAAAAGAAAATTATCGAAAAGGTCCGACAATTGCTTACATCCTGTTCGGGCTGTCCAAACAACCAAACTTGTAAATAATTTACGCGTGAGACCCTTTAATTTATTAGCTGTATACTCATTGCTCGTCGCTTCGATATGTTTGAGCGCTGCTCAAGCACAAGAATTGAGATTCAGCGGAGCTAATGCCGGAGAATACTGGCTGTTTGTTGACCCCAGCCTTGATTCATTAAACTACAAAGAACATCTTGAAGACAAACTGAAGCTCTCGATGAGCTATGGTGACTTGACGCTAGGCGGGGTGTTTTTTATGTGGAACCCGTCGCAACCCAATCCGAATCGTCTTCGGTACATTGATTACAATATTGATTATAATAATGAACCGATTGATATTCTTTTCGGCACGTATTATTCAACCTTTGGCCGGGGACTGGTTCTCAATCAGTTTCTGGATGAAGACTTTAAACAGGACAACTCAATTTATGGTATAAAGGGGAAATTCAATTATTTTAACAGTGAACTTTCAATTCTTGCGGGCAGCCCGCGAAATATATTCTTTGAGCAAAATAGTTATAAGATAAAAAACGATTTGACCGACCAGATTCGAGGGATAGATATTACCACCAATTTAGTCCCTAAAGTAAATTTGGGCGGACGATATGTCCGGATAAACCGCAGAACTGATTTAACACCCAAGGCATTCACCGAACTTTTCGGCGGCGATGCAGGCGTAACAATCGGTCCATATCAGGGTTATCTTGAATACGCCCGACAGCTTGGCTGTTATCCGGTCATCGGCGGCAGATCGACCGGTACCGGGATATTATTTACTTCGGGTCTTTCATTGTCCGGTTTTGGCGCAACAATCCAGTTTATGGATTACGACTCAATCGGAACGGGTGGTGCCGGTTACCGATACAATGAACCGCCAATCCCGATTAAATCAGGTATCTCGGTCAACCGCGGCACTGATGAAATCGGTTACGGTTTATCGCTCAATTATTCGCCGCTTGATAATCTGAATGTCGAACTGAGCGATAACAAAATAACGACCCACGACTATTCCTTAAATAAATTCAAACAGGTTTTTACAATTAACAA